>CETB01097227.1_pt1 | contig 19515 bp, 24 predicted proteins | sample 356381 | NCBI WGS metagenome assembly CETB01 (sample SAMEA2622545, study PRJEB7988) | marine metagenome | biome: marine biome (ENVO:00000447); feature: deep chlorophyll maximum layer (ENVO:xxxxxxxx); material: "saline water (ENVO:00002010), including plankton (ENVO:xxxxxxxx)" | depth 155 m | reverse complement strand
AACAAATATAGGTTACCTTAGTATAGATGTTGAATTTTAATAAATTTAAGCAAACGATCACATTGGTGCTCACTCTATTAATATCTATAGTATTAATTGCTTGTTATCCAGAACATAATCAATCTACTTTCGATGCAGCTGGTCCAGTAGCTGAAAAACAATTAAATGTTTTTTGGTGGATTTTAATAGGTGCAGCTATTGTATTCGTCATTGTTGAAGCAGCTTTAGCCTACGCAATTATTAAATACAGAAGAAAAGACGAATCTGAAACTCCTAAACAAACTCATGGAAACGCAAAATTAGAATTTATTTGGACAACACTTCCTGCACTTATGCTAATTATCATTGCCATTCCAACAATAAATACTTTGTTTTACGCAGCTGAGCCGCCCAAACATGCTTTAGAACAACATACATTACAAGCTATAGGCCATCAATGGTGGTTTGAATTTCGATACCCCAGCCCAATAGATGAAAACAAAGAAATTGTCACAGCAAATGAAGTATATATTCCAGTAGGATACCCAATTTCTATTGAATTAGACTCAGTTGATGTTATCCACAGTTTTTGGGTACCAAAATTGGCTGGTAAAGTCGACATGGTTCCTGCCGAGGGAAACAAAATGTGGTTTGAAGCCGATGAACCCGGAGTTTACTATGGCCAATGCGCAGAATATTGTGGCGATTCTCATGCAAACATGAGGTTCAGAGTTGTGGCAGTTCCAGAGAACGAATTCAATGATTGGTTAGCATATCAATCAACCCCCGCTATAGAATCTCCTGACGCATTAGCCTTATCAGGACAAAAGGTATTTAAATCAGCAGGATGTAGTGGTTGCCACGCACTCAAAACAGTCGTAAATAAAGGATCCAAAGGAAGAATAGGCCCAAACCTTACTCATGTGGCTTCTAGAAGACATTTAGCTGCTGGAGTATTAACTAACTCTGAAGATGGGGGACCTGTAAATGATTCATATTTACAAGACAACTTAAGAAACTGGATCAAAAACCCCAATAGTATTAAACCAGGTAATATCATGTCAGCTCAAGGTGTTGTATATACTGATCCTGACAGAAAACTTACTGAAGAAGAAATATCTGCTCTTGTAGGATATTTAACAACACTGAAATAGGAGTTTGGAGGAAAAATTGAGCTCATTACCTATATCTGTTCCAAATATTAAAATCTCTAGACCCATAAATCCAACTGGGATTTGGAGTTGGCTTACAACTGTAGACCATAAACGTATTGGAATCATGTATGGAATTACAGCCTTTGCCCTTTTCTTGTCTGGCGGCATTGAAGCTACCATAATGAGACTGCAGTTAGCAGGACCTGAATTAAATATTGTTTCTGCTGCAATTTACAATCAATTATTCACTATGCATGGAACAACCATGATATTTTTGGCAATAATGCCCTTGAGTGCGGCGTTTTTCAATTACTTAATACCACTCCAAATTGGCGCTAGAGATGTTGCATTCCCTAGACTCAATGCTTTTAGTTATTGGACTTTCTTGGGCGGAGCTTTAATGCTTAAATTAAGTTGGATTGGTGGTGCTACAGATGCTGGATGGTTTGGGTATGCACCTCTAACTTCAATTGACCAAAATCCAGGTAAAGGAATTGATTTTTGGATACTCAGTTTACAAGTACTAGGAGTTGCTTCTCTAGGTTCTGCATTCAATTTCATAGTCACTATAATCAACTTAAGAGCACCAGGAATGACATGGATGAGATTACCTCTATTCACGTGGATGTCATTCATAACAGCAATACTTTTAGTCTTAGCTTTCCCTGTAATTACAGTAGCTCTTATTGAACTAACTTTTGACAGATATTTTGCATTTAACTTTTTCAATGTGGCAAATGGCGGGTCAGTAGTTTTATGGCAACACCTTTTTTGGGTTTTCGGACATCCTGAAGTATACATTTTGATTTTGCCCGCAATGGGAATTGTTTCAGAAGTATTACCAGTATTTTCCCGTAAGCCTCTTTTTGGATACGCCACAGTAGTGCTTGCTGGAGCCATCATTGCATTCATGGGATGGATGGTATGGAGCCACCATATGTTTACAGTGGGAATGGGACCTGTAGCCAATACTGTTTTCACTATTACTACTATGCTCATTGCTGTTCCAACTGGTATCAAAATGTTTAACTGGATTGGAACTATCTGGGGAGGCTCTCTAAAGTTTGATACTCCTATGCTATTCTCTTTAGGTTTTATTGCTATGTTTCTAATTGGGGGTTTAAGTGGTGTGATGCATGCTGTATCAGCCCATGACGCCCAACAACAAGACACCTATTTTGTTCCTGCTCACATCCATTACGTTTTATTTGGTGGGGCAATAATGGCAATTCTTTCAGGAATTTATTTTTGGTTCCCTAAGTTTAGTGGAAAAATGTACAGTGAACGTGAAGGTAAGCTTCATTTTTGGTTGATGATGATAGGGCAAAATGTAACTTTTTTCCCTATGCATTTCGTTGGATTAGATGGAATGCCTCGAAGAATATATACATATGCTGAGGGTATGGGATGGGATCTTTGGAATGCAGTTGCAACTGCAGGCGTATTTATACTAATAGCTGGATTTCTAGTAATGATTAACAACTTAGGAAGACATTGGAGAAATGGCCCTACAGCAACTGCTGATCCTTGGGATGCAAGAACATTAGAGTGGTCAATTTCTTCACCTCCTCCACATTACAACTTTGAAGAAATTCCAGTTGTTAGATCTCTTGATGATTGGTGGGAAACTAAATACGGGACTCACGAAAAAGCAGTTCCTGTAAGTGGGTCATCAGAGGATGCTCATAATAGTGATATCCATATGCCTCAACCATCATATTGGCCTGCTGTAACCTCTCTTGGATTATTTGTAGGAGGTTATGGGATTGTATTCAACGACCTATTATTCCCATATTTATTTGCAGGTATAGGACTCCTTATTACAGTAATAGGAGTTTACGCATGGTCTCTAGAACCAGTTAACGATCCTGAATAACAAAGGTGCATAAAATTGTCTACAGACGTACATAATAATACTCACGAAGATCACGATTATACAACTACGGGATTGAATCATCGGAAAATGTTAATGTGGGCTTTTTTAGGTTCAGATTGCATGTTTTTTGGTGCTTTAATTGCGACCTATTTAGTTTATCAAGGTAAAAGCTTAGTAGGTCCATACCCCATTGATGTTTTTGATATTCCAGTGACATCTGTAAGTACATTTGTGTTATTAATGAGTAGTATGAGCATGGTATTAGCATATGCAGCTTTAACACAGAATAAAATTAACGGTTTTAGAATTTGGATGGCATCAACAGCAATTATGGGAGCTACATTCGTAGGATTTCAAGTATATGAATTCAGTAGCTTTTCAACTTTTCACGTTGACATTGAATCTTGTGCTGAACAAAAAGTAAAATACGGGAAATTTGACGATTATGAAGCTGAATTGTGCTCTAATGCTAAAGAAGATCATGTAGAAACACATGATGGACTAAAACCTCAAACAAACTTGTTTGGAACCACCTTTTATACATTAACCGGCTTTCACGGTGCTCACGTCACATTGGGGATAGTTTGGATATTATCTTTGTTGTTTTTATCTTACAAAAAAGGAATGATTACACCGGAAAGACATCTAGATGTTGACTTGGCAGCTTTATATTGGCACTTTGTTGACGTAGTATGGATCGTGATTTTTACTGTAATTTATTTATTCGGTGTATTCCCATTCCCTGGATCTTAAAGGAACAATATGAGTAAAGAAGAGATACATCACCCAACCGCCAGACAATATTTCAGAATAGCAATGGTTTTAAGTGTAATTACAGCTATTGAAGTAGCTATATTTTACCTTGAATTCTTGGGTTATTGGATGGTTCCAATTTTAGTAGTACTATCTACCGGTAAATTTGCTTTAGTAGCTATGTATTACATGCATTTAAGATATGATCACAAATTATTTACTTATTTGTTTGTCACAGGGGTAGTCTTGGCTACTGTAGTAATATTTGCAATCATTAGCCTTTTCAGTTTTGGCATTGGAAGATGGTAATCATTTTACCTCCTGGTGATTAAAATTTGATTAATTCTGACTCTATTTGGTTACACTGGCACGGTCATATAGAAGTCGTATTGGGCTTGGGATTTCTCCAATTAGCTTACTTATATTTCACAGGTCCTTACAGGAAAAAAAAATACCCTGAGATTCCAAACTCACCCTATAGAAGTTTACTATTCACATTAGGAAATCTAATGATCTTCCTATCAATTTCTTCTCCAATACATGTTTTAAGTGATGATTTTCTATTTAGTGTTCATATGTTCCAGCATATAGTAATTACATTACTTTCGCCGCCGCTATTAATACTTGGTACACCCAGCTGGTTAATCTCACCAATATTTAATTCAAAAATAACGCTCAAAATATTTAAAATAATTTTTCATCCTTTAATTACCGTTATTTTCTTTAATTTCATTTTTTCTGTTTGGCATTTACCCGTCTTATACGAGTTATCTGTAAAATTTCATTGGATTCATGTATTTGAACATTTATTATTCATGCTTGCTGCAATCATGATGTGGTGGCCTTTATGTAGCCAAATCAAACAAATACCACAACTTCCATACCCATTACAAATGATTTATCTATTTGTAATGTCACTTGCTCAAATTATTGTTTTTGGGATTGTCACCTTTGCTCGTCAACCAATTTATCAACACTATATACAAGCTGAAAGAATCTTTGGTATTTCTCCTTTACTGGATCAACAAATTGGTGGAATCATCATGAAAGTCGGCAGTGGATTTATGTTCTTATTCCTTATAGTCCTTGCATTCTATAAGTGGTATGATCAAGAAACGAATAAAAAGTAATTTTTATTAGGAGAAAAAAGTGAACAATTTCGTATTATCTATTTTAGTACCGCTAACATCGTTTATAGCAATAGCGATATATGCAATTGTCTTAGGGTACATTTTTTACCAGCTACACCATCACACTCCCTTTGGAACATGGGGAGTAATTGTTCTAGGGTTAGTATTATTAATTTCAACTCCTCTAATAGCATATTATCTAGAAAAACGTACTAATTAATAATTATTTTTGAAATTCAGTTTACTAATATTAATTTCCATAAGTTTAACAATATCATCTTGCATACCTGAACCTGATATCGAGGGAAATGTTCTACAAAATCATAATTCAATACCCTTCAATGTCACAGACCATAATGGGCAAAATATTAATTCATTAAATATGATGAATCATGACTTTTTTTTAATGACTTTTGTTTTTACCGAATGCACTGATGTATGCCCCATAGTAGTTTCTCAGATAAAACAAACTTTAGTTTTAAATTCTTCAGAAACTACAACTCCTGTAATTTTAATCAGTGTCGACCCTCAAAATGATAATAATGAATCAGTAAATGAATTCATAACAAAATGGGAACTTAGTTCTAATTGGTCATACATTTATGGCTCTCATAATTCTCTGGAAACTATTTGGGAAAATTATTTTATCAATCCAATTTCTTTAACAACTTTGGAGGATTTGAGTAACAAACTAGCATCAAAAAACAAGATAATACATACTTCACCTGTTTATATTTTCAACAAAAATGGCAATGCACAAGTTGTACACAACTCTCCAATTATTCCAAAAAAGTTATTGAATGATATTAAGGCAGTATCAAGACAGTAAATTAGTGATTTAAAGCCTCTTTAGCAGAATCAACAATATTAGAAAATGCCTCAGGATCAGTAATAGCCAATTCAGATAATACTTTTCTATTGATTTCAATACCAGCTAAATTCAATCCATGAATCAATTTACTATAAGAAAGGCCGTTATCTCTGGCTGCAGCGTTCAGTCTTACATTCCATAATCTTCGCATATCACCTTTCTTTTTCTTTCGATGATCATATGAATATTGAAGAGCGTGAATTAAAGATTCATGAGCTCGTCTATACAGAGAATGCCTAACCCCTTGGTGGCCTTTAGTCATATTTAAAGTTTTCTTATGCCTTCGACGTCTTACTACGCCTGTTTTGACTCTTGTCACAATATATCTCCAGTTATTTAGGTAATAATTTCTTTAATCTAGGAACATCTGCACTACTTACAGGAATAGTAGATGAAAATTGCCTCTTTACTTTATTAGATTTTTTGCGCCTAAGATGACTTCGTAACCCTTTCATTCTTACTAATTTTCCTGATCCAGTTACTTTAAATCTTTTTGCGGCACCTTTATGAGTTTTAAGCTTTGGCACTTTCTAAATCCTTATTACTTGTTTCTTTCTTTAAACTAGCCCCAGGAGATAAAATCATAGCTAAAAATCTTCCTTCAAATTTTGGAGGAGAGTCTAGAACAGCGTCATCCTGTAAATCTTCAGCCACACTTTTTAACAATTCCATACCAATTTGGGGATGTTGCGATTCTCTTCCACGAAAAATTATAGATACTTTTACTTTTGAACCTTCTAATAATAGTCTTTTTACCATCCTAGTCTTGGCTTGTCTGTCATGATCTCCAATCCTAGTCTTCATTCGAACTTCACGAAGCTGATTGCTAGATTTTGCTTTTGAAATTTTTCTAGCTTCTTTTTCTTTTCTAGTAGCTTCGTATTTAAATTTCCCATAATTTAAAAATCTACAAACAGGAGGATTAGCACCAGGAGCGACTTCTACTAAATCTAATCCTCTAGAAGTAGCCATCTCTATCGCTTCATCAATTTTAATTTCACCTAATTGATCGCCTGTCTCATCTACAACTAATACTGAAGAAACTCGAATTTCTTGATTGACTCTATAATTTTTAGGTATTTTAATTCTCCTATCTTTTATTTAATAAGATAAAAAATATAGCACAGTAAACAGAATGCATCAATTGAAAAGTTAATTATTTCAAGTTTTACTGTCGATATACTTGGAAGCTACTTCATCTTTTATTCTATCAATCAATTTAGAAATAGAAACAGGACCCAAGTCTTCTCCAGATCTTAGCCTGACACCTACTGTCTCAGCTTCTATTTCTCTATCTCCAACAATTAACATATAAGGAATTTTATTAATTTGAGCTTCTCGAATTTTTGAATTCATCCTTTCACTTCTGGAGTCAATAAGTACACGAACAGACTCAGATTGAAGTTGGTGCTGAATGTTTTCTGCATATTCAATATGACGATCAGCAATAGGAATTATTTGAACTTGAACCGGTGCTAGCCATAAAGGAAAAGCTCCACCGTAATGTTCAATCAAAATGCCCATAAATCTTTCTAGTGAACCAAAAATAGCTCGATGCACCATAAATGGTTGATGCTCTTTACCATCTTCGGCAATATAAGTTAAACCAAATCTTTGAGGTAAATTAAAATCAAATTGAATAGTAGTACACTGCCAATTACGGCCAATTGCATCTTTAATATTCACATCAATTTTAGGCCCATAAAAAGCTCCTCCGCCCTCTTCGATTGAAAAATCTAAACTCCTATTATTCAATGTGTTTTTTAGAGAGTTTTCTGCAATTTCCCATTGTTCGTTATTACCAACAGCTTTATCGGGTCTTGTGGATAAATTTAAAGAAAATTCCGAAAACCCAAACGCAGAAAGCATTTCAAAAGTCAAATCTAAAACCTGATCAATTTCAGATTCAATTTGATCTTCAGTACAGAAAATATGTGCATCATCTTGTGTAAAACCCCTGACTCTCATCATCCCATGAAGAGTGCCTCCTCGTTCATATCTGTATACAGTGCCAAGTTCTCCAATTTTCATAGGTAAATCTCTGTAACTTCTCAAATTAGATTTGTAATACATGATATGAAATGGGCAATTCATAGGTTTCAAAAAATATTCGACGCCGTCTGACTCCATTTCTGGAAACATATTTTCCTTAAAAAACTCTAAATGACCACTCGTATCCCACAAATTTGATTTACCAATATTAGGAGTGTGAACTAAATCGTATCCACGTTGATAATGTTCTAGTCTCCAATAATCTTCAAAAATAGTTCTAATTCTAGAGCCTTTGGGATGCCAAACAATTAATCCTGAACCAATATCATCATTTATAGAGAATAAATCTAACTGTTTACCTAATAATCTATGGTCTCGTTTCTGAGCTTCTTCAAGTAGGGTTAAATGGTCATTTAAGGCTTCCTCTGATTCAAATGCTGTCCCATATACTCTTTGTAACATGGGTCGTTTTTCGTCTCCTCTCCAATAAGCACCCGCAACATTCAATAATTTAAAGGCAAAAATCTTACCAGTAGATTCAACATGAGGGCCAGCACACAAGTCTTCAAAATCTCCGTGTTTAAAAGTGGAAAGAATCTCATGATCAGGTATACCAGAAATCACTTCAAGTTTTAATGGCTCATTTTTGTTTAATTCAATCATTTTTTGGCGATCATATTCATTATAAATAAATTCATGGTCTTCTTTAATGATTTTTTTCATTTCTGTTTCAATTTTTTCCAAATCTTCTTCAGAAAATGGCACTTCAGAAAGAAAATCATAATAAAACCCATCTTCGGTAGGTGGGCCTATTGCTAATTTTGCTTCAGGAAACATTTTAGTAACTACATCTGCCATAACATGAGCAGCAGAATGTCGAATCCTGTATCTTAAATCTAATAATTCTTGGTCATTCATAAATTTACGCATCATTCCGTAGATTCATCCTCAAAACTAGAGAGGGATGAAAAGGTATAATTCGAGCCTATCATTCGGATATACTTTGGTCAACATATCAAAATACAGGAACAAATATTGAACAGATTATCTATAGACAAAGTTGGATTATATAGAAATAAAATACTGATCAGATGGAATGATGGCAAAGAATGCACCTATGACAGTCGTGAATTAAGAATCAGTTGCCAATGTGCTGAGTGTGTAGAAGAATGGAGCAACAGAAAACTTCTAGATCCCGCTACTGTTCCAAACGATTTAGAAGTAGAGGATCATCTAATGATAGGAAACTATGCAATTCAATTCTTATGGAGTGATGGACACTTTACAGGAATTTTCCCATTCAACGTTTTGTATGAATTGTGCCCATAAATTGAGATCTCACCCTGAGATCAAAATGTCTCAGGGTGAGAAAATAAACTATACAGGCTTAAATTTGGGAAGAGCTATTTCATCAGTAATGTCTTCAAAAACAACTTCCAAAGGCATGCCTATCTGTAATTTTTCTGGAGTTGGATCATCCATTACTATGTTGGTAGGCATAGTTGGACCTTCTTCTAACTCAACTATTGCTGTAACGTAAGGAGCTTCAAATCCTGGATGAGGAGCTCTGCCCGTTTCGTATCCAACAATTGCAAAAGTATACAAAGTAGCTTTTCCTGAAGCTTTTACCCAATCTGTGTCTCTAGGATTATTACAAGGTATAGCCCTACAGATATCAGTAGGAAAGAAATATGCTTCTTTACAACTATTACAATATCTTAGCCATAATTCTCCCTGTTTTGCCTTTTGCCAATAAACATCTGATTCCCCTTGAGGAACTGGAATTGGTTTGTTATATGCCATGATTATTATTCTCCTGTAATTAATCCACCGCTAAAACGGTAGTACCGGTAGATGATAAGGATCCACCAGTTCCGTTCACTAAAGCGATATTATGATCTTTAATTTGTCTATCACCACATTCTCCTCGAAGTTGTCGAACAGCTTCAAGGATCAAAAACATTCCATACATACCTGAGTGAGTATGAGAAAGACCACCACCGTTGGTGTTCATAGCAAAGTCTCCGCCTGGTGCAGTCCTTTGATTAGCCACAAAATCTGCAGCCTCACCTGGCCCACAAAAACCCAAACTTTCTAAAGTAGTCATTACTGTATATGTAAAGGAATCATATATCATAGCTAAATCAATATCAGAATGAGTTATTCCTGCCATTTGCATAGCTTTGGGACCACTATTAACAGCATTAGTTCTAGTTAAGTCTGGCATTTGACTAATCATTCCATGAGTTTGTCCTTCTGCAGCACCTAAAATCCATACAGGTTTTTTGGCAGTATCTTTTGCTCTTTCAGCAGATGTAATTACAAATGCCCCTCCTGCATCAGTTACTAAACAACAATCTAACAAATGAAATGGCCAAGAAATCCAACGTGAATTGTGATAATCATCAAAACTCATAGGGTCTTTCATATAAGATTTAGGATGTTTTAACGCCCATTTTCTAGTAGCTACAGCTATTTCGGCCATCCCTTGTCTTGTTTTATCTTCACCATACATATGCATATATCTTCTAGCAGCCATAGAATAAGCTACTGGCTGTCCAATAAACCCATAAGGAGTTTGATACTGAGGATCTGGATCTGAAGCATTTCCACCTGGCCTACTTCGCATACTTCTTCCAGCCTCACCGTGAGTGACTAATGCCACATCACAGTATCCAGCGTCTATAGCTGCAATAGCATGAGCAATATGAATGATGAAAGAAGATCCTCCTACCGCAGTAGTATCTACAAAAGAAGGCTTTACTCCTAAATATTCTCCTAATTGAAGAGTAGATGTCCCAGCTGTAAAAAGACCGTCAACATCTTTTAGTGAAAGTCCAGCATCTGCTAGAGCATTATGAGCTGCTTCAGCATGATGTTGTAAATTAGATTTATCAGGCACTTTACCTATTTCATCTGATTCATCAACACCAACTATCGCAGCAGTTTTTCTTAAATCGGTCATTTATCAATACCTCCATGATTTATCGGACCAGGAAACTCAAGAACAAGTGAACCCGCGAGTCTACATTTTATAGACCCAAGTAGAATACATTGTGTAATTCAAACAATCAACTCATTAAAATTAATAAGTGAATTCATGTACAAATCATGATAAATTGATATTGGAGAGAATATGGAAATTAGTCAAACCAACTTCAGTTCATTATTAAAGGAATCGATTAGAGAGTTAGATTCCTCCAAAAGAACCAATTGTGAAAATATTACAATTGAAATAAGCCAATCCCCGTCTTCTGAAGAACTTTTAGGTACTGGTCTTGAACACCCATTAGAATTATTAAGTCTTCATGAAAAAATTCCACATAAAAATTCTTTAGGATATGAAGAACAAATACCTGAAAAAATCATTCTATTTCAAAAATCTATTGAAAATGTTTGTTCTAGTGAAGACGAAATCAAACAAATTATTACAGAAACTTTATTAAACCAAATTTCTCCATCTAATGATCTATCTTAGTACCCGAACATCTTCGACCCGTTTTGTTATTTGAGTACTATCAAGATATTCCAAAATTAATAAAGCAAATTTCCTACTTGTGTTGAATAAGTCTCTAAATTCAGCAACAGAAATAGATTCATTTTTTTTAATATAGTTTGACACTATAGTAATAGTGTTTTCAAAAAATTCTTTTGTAACAAGAAACTCTGCATCAATCTTAACTAATATGTTTTCTAAACATAGAAAGTTAAGAATCTCATTGTCAAATTCCTTAACATGTTCAAAATTAAATGGATCTAGAGTCATTCTTTCTTTCATAATTTTTACAAAATCTACTTGTTGAGAATTCAATCTAGGATAAAAACCTGATTTTGAAATATGCCCAGCAACCTCCGAAAATATATTTTGCTGATTTCCAAAGCCAATCAAGTGAGTAAAAATCTTTTCTTCAATCGTTAAATCAATCTTAAGATTTTGGGCTACCATTCCCCTTCTCAATGGAAATCGATCATGAAATGAAGTTATATGAGTTTCAATATCTGTTATTTTTTTGAACCAATATTCATGTGAAATAAAATCTGAATTCTCAAAAGAGTCCCCAATTTGTATTAATTTAGACTCATTTTTTAAAGTCACAATAATTGGAATTAATTCCTCTGAATGAATTTCTAAATCTTTTAATAACTCATTCAAAGTCATTATATGGTGTTCATCTAATAAATTTATAATTTTTTGACTGATTGACCCAGATTTTAAAGATTTTAATTTGTCGATTAAACTTTTATCCCCTCTTTTGTGACGTTTTGAATCTACATCTAAAACTATTCCTCCTCCAATAGTGTTCATATTTGTACGAATCACATATCTATCACCTTTTAAAATAGGTTGTGGATTTTCAAATTTAAATTGAACAAAACATTCATTTCCCGGCAAAGGAAGATCTTTTTCTAACAATCTTAATTTCGCATAAAATTCTCTACTCCCCACATGAAATGTAACATTCAAATTATGTTTAATTTCATTGGGGTATTCTTCTAGCAAATCAAAGGATGCATCAATTACAAATGTATTACTTAAAATATCAGGTTTTACTAGCAAATCTCCCCTTGAAATTTCATTTTTTTCAATTCCTGACAAGTTAAGAGCAACTCTAGTACCTGGATCAATTTTTTCATGATTTGTTTGATGAGCTTGGATTCCCCGAATTTTCGTTTTAATTCCCTGAGGCATTACTTCTAAATCATCACCAACTCTCACAGAGCCATTAATCAAAGTACCGGTAATAACAGTACCAAAACCTTTCACAGAAAATGAACGATCAACATAAATTTTTGGAAATCCAATATTTTTTGGTGCATCGATATAATTTAAAGATAGATCTATAGTAGAAATTAATTCTTGTAACCCTGCTTTAGTATGATTAGACAATGAAATTATTGGAGATTCTTCCCAATTTGTTCCACTAATATAATCTTTAAGCTCCATCTCAACCAATTTTAACCATTCATCATCAACCAAATCTATTTTAGTAATAACTATGATTGATTTAGAAACTCCCAATAAATTCAAAATATTAAAATGTTCTAATGTTTGAGGCATAATTGATTCATCAGCAGCAATAATCATCAAAGCCAAATCGATTCCACCTATCCCTGCTAACATGTGGTTAACAAATTTTTCATGTCCAGGGACATCAATTACACTAACTTCATTACCACTAGGTAGAGTAAACCAAGCAAATCCCAAATCTATAGTCATCCCTCTGTCTTTTTCTTCCTGCCATCGATCAGGATCAATTCCAGACAAAAGATTTACCAAGCTAGATTTACCATGATCTACATGTCCAGCTGTTCCAATTACAAACACGTCATCCTCATTTATATTCTAAGTATTTCAATCCTGATCCGGTATTCAAGAGCAGAACTTGATCATCTGATTTGATTTTATTTAATGAAACAAGTTTTTTTAAAGCAACTGCTGTAGCTGCACCCTCAGGACATACAAATAGTCCTTCTAATTCTGATACCACTTGAGTCATGTCTCTCATCTCTTGATCAGATACAGTTAAAGCTCCTCCATTACTTTTTCTCAATGCATCTAAAATCAAATAATCTCCTATAGCTGATGGAACTCTAATCCCAGAAGCATAAGTATTAGCATTAGTCCATGGCTCTGCAAACTCATCATTATTCAAATAAGCTCGAACAATCGGGGCGCAGCCTTCTGCTTGTACTGCATACATTTTAGGTCTTTTAGAATCTATCCAACCCATTGCTTGCATCTCTTCAAAGGCTTTCCAAATCCCCACTATCCCAGTACCTCCACCCGTTGGATATATAATCACATCAGGAATTTTCCAATTTAATTGTTCAGCAATTTCATATCCCATAGTTTTTTTGCCTTCTACTCTATATGGTTCTTGTAAAGTAGACACATCAAACCAATTATTTTGCTGAGCTTTTTCTCTTGATATCACGCCTGCATCACTGATTAAACCATCAACAAGCTCTACTGTAGCTCCCGTCATTAATGCCTCTTCTTTATTCGCAAATGGAGCATCCTTAGGCATAAAAACATACGAGTCTATGCTAGCTCTTGCTGCATATGAACTCATAGCTCCAGCAGCATTTCCAGCAGAAGGCATAGTGATAGCCTTAACCCCTAATTCTTTAGCTTTTGACACGGCAGCTGATAATCCTCTAGCTTTAAATGAAGCAGTAGGATTTAATCCTTCATCTTTGATGAGTAAATCTTGTATTCCAATTTCATTCCCCAAATCAGTACATTTCAAAATAGGAGTGTAACCTTCACCAAGGGACACCACATTTTTAGGATCAATCACAGGCATCACTTCAAAGTATCTCCACATATTTGGAGGACGAGTTTTAATTTTGTCAGGACTAATCACTTTAGATGCTTTTTCTAAATCATATTTAGCAAATAAAACTTTTCCACAACTTTTGCATAATCGATTAATAACATCTTTTTTAAATTTTTGTGGACAATATGTACACTCTAGATGTGTAAAAAAACTTTGTAAGTTTTCATTCATTTAATCATTCCTATAAATATTTTATAATTCCTAAACAATTCTATACATTTTTCAGGAGATAAGTCATGGAAGAATTTGATGTAGTCATCATAGGATCAGGTGTGGCAGGAATGACTGCAGCAATCTACACCTCCAGATTAGGATTAAAAACTCAAGTCATTGAGAACTTAATTCCTGGAGGCCAAATCATTAACGTAGAAAAAATAGAAGATTTTCCAGGCTTTCCTCAAGGGATATCAGGTGCCGAACTAACTGATTTGATTAAAACTCAAGCACAAATTAATGGTTCCGAATTTGTTATGTCAGAAATTTCAAAAATTTCAAAAAAAGAAGATATTTGGACAATTCAATCTTCTGTATCAAAAGTGATTACTAAAACTATTATTATTGCTGCAGGTTCAACTCTCTCAAAATTAAATGTACCCGGAGAAAAAGAATTAATAGGTGGAGGGGTATCTTATTGTGCAACATGTGATGGAGCTTTTTTTATCGACCAAAAAGTATGTGTGATAGGCGGAGGTGACTCAGCACTACAAGAAGCATTATCTTTAAGTGAATTTGCAAAAGAAATATATATATTGTGTAACAAATCTAGTCTGCACGCTCAAAAGATTTTACAAGATCGAGTAGAATCAGATAAAAAAATTTCAATAAAATTCAATGTGCAAATTTCTGAAATTCATGGTGATGGAATGGTAGAACATATTTCAATTCTTAATTTATCCAACAATGAAACTACAAAAATGAAAATGGATGGAGTTTTTATTTTTGTAGGATTAGACCCTAATTCACAAAATTTCAATGACCTTGTTAACACAGATCAATCGGGACACATCATTACCGATGAAAATCTAAATACTAATCAACCCGGAATTTTTGCTGCAGGAGATATTCGAAACAAATCATTTTCACAATTAATCACATCATCTAGTGATGGTGCTATGGCTGCAATTTCTGCATATAGACACATTGCCAAAATGCAAAAATGAACTGGATTTTAGTAGCGCTTGGTGGAGGACTAGGTGCAATTTCAAGGTATGGAATAACATTAGTAGCTGAAAACTATTTCAAATCTAATTTAATAAGTATTTTTTTGATAAATATCTTCGGTTCGCTGATATTAGGCATATTTATAGGATATTCATTAAACAAAGAAAATTTTTCTTCAGATTTTAACTTGTTTATAGGAATTGGATTTTTAGCATCATTTACAACCTTTTCTACTATAACAGTAAACACCATTCAGTTAATCACCGAAGGGGAATATATTAAGGCTATAATCAATATTTTCTCTACTATATTATTGGGATTAATTGCTGCATTTGCAGGATTGTATTTTGGAAAAATAATTACACCATAGGCATATACTTAGGATATACTATCAAGTCGTATCAAAATTGCCCGGTGGTGTAGTGGTAGCACTAAGGACTTTGACTCCTTCGACCCAGGTTCGAATCCTGGCCGGGCAGCCATAATCACCTTCTCAATGCTGTTTTGGACTGATATTTTTCCTTATTTATCCCTATGGATAACTCATGATCTAGTGAATTTCTAATTAATTTCTTAACTGATCCAATCAAGTGAGATTCTACATTTGTAATTTGTTTAGCTATCATTAATACTTCATTATCAAGTTGTTGATCTTCACAAATCCTATCAACCAATCCTATAGCGATTGCAGTTTCAGAATCTATTTGTGAATTGGTTAGTAACATTTTAAATGAATTAGATAATCCTATAGCTCTAGGCAATGTCTGTGTTCCACCTGCTGCAGGAATCAAACCCAAAGAAGATTCGGGCATTCGAAATTTTGATGTTTTAGCAGCAACTCTCACATCACAAACAGATGCAATTTCAATTCCAGATCCAATCACAAATCCATGGAGTTGAGCAATAATAGGTTTCTGTATTTTTAAAAATAAGCCCCACAAATCCCTTTGCCACCTAACCTCTCTAGCTATTACCTGTGAGGGTGTAGATCCAAATTCACTTAGATCTGCACCTGCACAAAACCCTTTTGGACCATTACCTTTTAAAATTCCTACTTTTGCAGAATTATCATTTTGAAAAAGTAATAATATTTCATACAATTCATCTCTCATTTGAACGTTAAATGCATTAATTTGTTCCGGCCTGTTCAAGCTAATTATCGCAATATCATCTTTTCTATAATAATTAACTACTGATTCTTTTAGGTTCATGATAATTTATTCACCTTTAAAACTGGGAGGTTTTCTCTTGAAAAAAGAATCTAATCCTTCTTTTCTATCATCTGTACTTTGCAAAATAAAACTTAAATCTGCCTCTAAAGAAATACCTTGATTTAAAGTCATTTCCATACCCATTTTCACTGCATCTTTGATATAAAAAACAGCTATTGGAGCCATTTGACTTATTAATTCTGAAATTTCTTTACTCTTATCCAAAGATTTAGTTTGAGAAACATATTGAACCAAATTCATTTCTAACGCCTCATTCCATGAGATACCTTTTGCAGTAAGAATAATGTCTAAAGATCTTCCTACCCCAATTAAGCGAGGTAACCTTTGAGTGATTCCACCTAAAGGAGGAATCCCATCATAAAGTTGCGCATAAGAAAATTTTGACTCTTTACTGCAAACTACCAGATCTCCGGCAATCACCATTTCAAATCCATAATCTTTTGCATTCTTTTCTACAGACATGATCACGGGTTGTCGAATTTTTGAAATTAATTGAGTAATAGAATGTTCTAAAACAAACTCAGGATTTTCATGTACTAAATTAGATGGAAAAAATTCACTAAACTCTGATGTAATAATTATAGATTTAATCGTTTTATCAAATTCTATTTTTTCTACCAAATCTTCTAATTCCCAATAAAATGCTTCATATGTGTTTTTAGAATTAACTTGATCAAGCAAAGTAATTACAGCAGTTGAAGATTTTTCCAAAACAAAACTTACAATCATATTTCTTCTTTTGGCGTCTCTGTACCTTCAATAATAGTTACTGCATCATTCGATTCAATTAATTGAGAGTTCTGGTCACGAAAATAAGCTATTAATTCTTTTGTAGCAGCTACAATAGGGGGACCCAAAATCACTCCCCATAAACCAGCAATTTCACTTCCAATCATGATAGAAACCAAAAAAAGTATGGGGTGAACTTTCATAGCTGAACTTTGAATCCTAGGAGCCAAAATACCTCCTTGAATTCCTTGAACAATCAAATATAGTAATGCTACCCAAATAAATTTTTCAGGGGCTGTAGCCAAGACTATGATGGCAACAGGGACTGCTCCCAAATATGATCCAACTATTGGAATTAACTCAAAAATGCCTGCAGTCAAACCTAAAACAAGTCCATAATCTACATTAAGTAAAGTCAATCCTGTAGCTATAATTATTCCCACAAACACAGCAATAGCAGCTTGAGCTCTCACATAAGCACCGAGAATCCTGTCAATTATTCTCAATACATGAACTGCATGAATCTGAAGATCTGCCGGGAAAAACCCAATAACCGATGAGCGTATAATTTCCTTATCTTTTAATCCGTAAAAGATGAAAAGCGGTAAAACAACTAAACCCAAAACCATAGTTAATGCATTTACTACAGCTACTGCAGTTCTACTTAAAATCTCACTTATAGCCTGAATGATCATTTCACCTGCATTAGCTAAACTAGAATCTATTCCGTCTCGAATACCAATTGGTATATCTTGAATATATTGCCTACTCCAATTTTCAAATGATGAAACTACATTTGCTAAAAGTTCAGGCAATACTTTTATTAACTCTGAACTCTGATTGACCAAGCTAGGAATGATTAGTAGAAAAGCTACAGTAATTAAACTTATCAACAAAACAGCAACAAAGGAAACTGATAAAATCCTAGTAAGTCTAGGCCGCAATTTTTCATTAATAGGTATAAGTTTTTCGATTAGCTCTAAAAAAGGGTTAAATAGATAAATCAGTATCAAACCTATTACAAATGGAACAAAAGCTCCCCTAATCATATATATACAAAATATTATTACCGCAATTATCAGTACAGAAACGGCAACATACGATAAAGTTAAATAATGTTTGTTAGAGCCAAAATTGTTGTTCATTGGGTTTAACTCTCTTTATGTCACATATATTTACATTAAATGGGAGAGATTACCACTCTTCGATCAAAACCTGATCCTGAACTTTCAGTAACAACTGAAGTATGTTCTGCTAAAGCCATATGAATTACTCGCCTTTCACGTGGATTCATGGGCTCCAACTCTATATGTCTACCAGTTTTAGTCACCCTTTGAGCTACTCTATTAGCTAAATTGATCAAAGATTGGTTCCGCCGATCTTCATATCCTTCTACATCTATAGATATTCTAGATTTAGAACCAGTTTTATTACTAACCAAAACATTAGCAAGAAATTGAAGTGCTTTTAAGGTTTCACCTTTTCTACCAATTAAAAGACCGGAATCATCACCAACTATTTCTAATACTGACTCAACATGATCATTATCTGACTTGTGATTAATATTAAGCTCTAAATCAGCACCCATAAGTTCTATCAAATGATTGACTACTTCATAACCTGTTTTTATTGAATCATTTACATTGTCAATTTTTGTGACATTAACTGCAGCTAATTCACTACCAATTCCGAGAATTCCAGCTTTACCTTGACTTATTACGTCTATTTCTACTTCGTTTCTGCTTGCGTCTAACTCTATTAACGCTATCTCTACTGCTTCCTCCACTGTTTTCCCGCTCGTCTTTACTGTTCTCATAAATCTCTTCCTCCTCTATCAATGTTGCTGCCGAACCTGCAAGAGCAACTACGGGTTCAGACTTATTAAATTTTAAAAATGAAAAAAGCTTAATTAATGGATCCCATCCTGTAATAAAACCTTGAATAACTACTCCCACTAAGTTAGAAATCACCCAATATAATGCCAATCCACTAGGAAAACCTGGACCAATTATGTCAGATGCAAATAACCCAAACATAATTGGCATCATCCAAAGCATCATTCTATTTGTAGATGCTTGCCTTTCATCCATTGCAGGCATTGTAGTCATTTTTTGCATCAAAAACATAGAGCTTCCCACTAATACCGGAAGAACAATTGTTGGATCTGGTTTAGCTAAATCTAACCAAAAAAATGCACTATCAATTGGAATCGATTGACGCACCATAGGAAGCCAACCGTATAAATACTTGGATAAAACCACTAAATTTTCTGGTTCTGATGGAACTGTTTTAATTAT
>CETB01023495.1_pt1 | contig 19603 bp, 10 predicted proteins | sample 356381 | NCBI WGS metagenome assembly CETB01 (sample SAMEA2622545, study PRJEB7988) | marine metagenome | biome: marine biome (ENVO:00000447); feature: deep chlorophyll maximum layer (ENVO:xxxxxxxx); material: "saline water (ENVO:00002010), including plankton (ENVO:xxxxxxxx)" | depth 155 m | reverse complement strand
TATATCGCTCTCCTACGTGCTCAAAATTTGCATAAAGAGGCTATGGAGATCGCCTTGAGATTAGTGCGTGAAAACCCGCTCATGGCACGTCCTCGAATTGCCGCAGCGCTATGTCTTATCGACAAAGGCGAATGGCATAGCGCATTGAGTGTTCTAACAGAATTAGAAGAGACTGATTCATTCGACCCGAGGGTTCGTGCGCTAGCTAATATTTTGGGTAGACCTAAGTCTAATGACCAAGATGATGTACTTGAAATAGCATTGACTAAGCCATTAACAAAGCGTTCACGAAGATGGATTGATGATGCTCCAGTTAATCCGATTGCAGCATTGATGGTGAAAGGTGGAGTTGATGAAGCAGTCAATGCCAACGTTATGATTACAGCAGCAGCGGCTGTTGAAAGAAAGATGACTCCGAGATATACCTCTGGAATAATTTCGCAGGTTTTCCATTGGGGTGTATTAACTCCAATATGGTTGCTTGCAGGCATTTATGCTTCTGGTGAAATCGGGCTTCTAGAAGGAATTACAATTGCGATAGGGATGATTTTCATCCATCAAAGCGCAAGACGATTTAGTAAGCAGCAAAATAAGGTGATTCGACATAGAGATCAGAAGGCTATGGTTGCATATGCCAAGAGAATGAAACGACATAAAATAAAATTACAACGAAGTGAACTTCCTGTTGGAACCCATTTGCTACTTTCAGGGATGTTATTGACAATTAACGGAATAGTTTACGATATTGGATTCCCTGGTTGGATGACCAATTTAGTTGCGAAGGAAAGTGAAAGGTCTGTTCGACCTAAGTTAGCACGAAGAGCTAATTCAATGAAAAGAGAGAGGGATGCTCGCATGCAAAATTTGACTCCCGGGTGGTGGTTAAAACGCCCTAAGGAAGAAGGCTCAGAAGTTCCAGCAATGGAGAGATTAGTCGGTCCAGTTGCATATCGTGGACGATCTCAGCAGATTCAAAGAAAATCTGGCCGTGCAGCAAAACCTCTTGGTCGTAACAAAAACCCTCGTGACATAATGTCGACAAACTTAGGCCGTAAAGGAATTCCACACAATACCATTCGCTCTGAAAAGCAATCAAGGGCTACAAGAAGAGGCGGCCCTAGAAGACCTAGTTGAGTTGCAAGACTCCTAACGATGATTCCAAAGGGTCAAAGGCCGTGTGCTAAAGGAACGTCTATGTTAGGTTCCAAAGGTGATTGGAGAGCGAGTCCGGAAAACCTGAGTCATGCACAAACTGTTTTGGATGCTGTTGCCGATAGCGGGACCCTTTACCGAGATGGTTTAGGTATGATTGCTAGTGAGAATATTGTTTCTCCAATGGTACAGAAAATAGTTTCTAGTGACCTCCACGGAAGATATGCTGAAGGCCTGCCTTTCAAACGCTATTACCAAGGTTGTGGCGGCTTCGATACAATTGAAGAATTAGGAATCAATCTTGCGAAAAATTTGTTCAATGTACCATTTGCCAATATACAATCCACTAGTGGTACAGTTTCCAATATTGCTGCATTGAAGGCCCTTGCCAAACCAGGTGATGATATTACTGCGGTATCTACTGCTGACGGAGGTCACATTTCTCATGCTAGGATGGGTGCAGTCGGATTGCGTGATCTCAATCTTTCGACATACCCTTGGGATGAAGAGAGAATGGAACCTGATATTGATGCATCAGCCAAATTAATTCGTGAAGTAGCACCCAAAATTGCACTGTTCGGGCAATCTGTATTTCTATTTCCAACCCCGCTTAAGGAACTAGCTGACGCTGCACATGAAGTTGGTTCAACAGTAATGTACGATGGTGCACATGTTCTCGGACTAATTGCCGGAGGTTGTTTCCAAGACCCGCTCCATGAAGGAGCAGATGTAATGACAGGTTCATCACACAAAACTTTCCCTGGACCACAAGGTGGTTTCATTTTATCATCTTCAGATGATGAAAAATTCCAGCGTAAATTGAACAATGCTGTTTTCCCAGGAACTTGCTCTTCTTACCATTTACACCACGTTGCAGGCAAAGTGGTAGCCCTTTCTGAGTTTATTGAATATGGCGAGGATTTGTCAAAGAATACCGTTGCTAACGCTCAATCTTTTGCTGCTGCTTTGGCGGCAGAAGGATTCGATGTTTTAGCAGAATCACGCGGATACACAGCATCTCACCAAGTTCTGACTAGGCACGGTGAATTAGATTCTGGTGCAGGAGCCAAAGCCGCAGATTTGCTTGAAAGAGCAGGAATAATCACCAACATGAACATGCTTCCAGGAGATACCAAAGCGATGTCTCCTTCAGGGCTAAGGCTTGGTGTGCAGGAACTAACGCGCGTTGGAATGGGGACAGATGAAATGACGGATGTAGCAAGATTCTATGCTCGGGTTCTGCTAGAACAAGAAGACCCTTCTAAAGTGAAGGATGATGTTCGAGAATTCAAATCCAATTATCAGATTATAAGATATTGCTTCAATGAGGGTAATGTAAGCGGCTATCCAATGTGATAATTATGCCTTTAATCGATGAAACGGAATCACTTCTGGATAAATCGTTAATGTCTTCTTTGGAACAGAATTTCTCAACTAGGGATGGCTTGATTATCGACAAACAAGGATATTGTTGGTATAGATGGCGTATCGATGCATTGGAAGCATGGTGGCGAATGTTCGAGGAAATTATTGATGCACCAATGGGTCGAAAATTAGCCAACGCAGCATGTGATGAGGAAGAATTGCTGCTAAATTCTGGTGTACTTGATCATACAGGATTTTTCCGGAAAAAGAAAATCACTCAAGCGTTAGAAGCGAGGTGGAAAATACATGGCTGGGGAATGCCAAATGTGAAATCTCCAAGTTTTGATAGTAATGGATTAACACCTGTGTTTGCAGGTATTTTTCAAGCAGATTTTGAAAGAATTAATTCCAAAAGATATCGCATGCGTTGGGAGGAAAAATCATTGGAAACTTGTGTATTATCACTAGATGAAACCAATCTTCCAATCACTGCTGCAAAGCCGACGGGCAAGAAATATTTGCCTGGAGATCCATACCGAATAGCAGTTGAGAAAGAATGGAGAATTGATGGTTTGAAGTACCATTTACTGCCGATGGGAATGTTTGAGCGTCTGCAGGAATCATGCGCAGGTCTCGTAGCAAACATTAGTGATGATGAAAGAAATTCCTGGCCTGAAATGAGTGATGGATTTCTTTCATTCGCAATTGCTGCTAAGCGTTTATTCATTGCTGGAGAAGAGATATTTTTAGCTGCAGATACAAAAGGTTGGATTGACAGTTGTAAGTCATACTTCGCACCGAGAGGTATGTCTGTGCCAATATCTGCTGTAGAACTTGATTCAAATGGTGGAATTGAATTGAAATTCACTGAAATTCCGCTTCTTTCTCTGACTGCTGGATTGCTTGCAGGTGCATGGGTTAGGTGTGAAGGAAGACCGGTCAAAGTATCAATTCGCAACGAAAATGAATTCCAGTTTGTATCTCTCCAATCGAGGTATGATTTGACCTGATTTTTCACCCGTAGGGTGAGTATTTGGTAAAATCATCTACCGTGAAGGTTTATTTGTAGGACTGTAGTGGATGAAGTTGCTTAGTCTACGGAGAGTACCAATATGTCAATGTCACATAATCAAATGGCTTACGTTGCAATTGTATCAACTTTGATTTTCGGTTCATTATTCGTGGGAGCATCAGGATTCTTCCAAACTAGTGAAGGAGCGGGTGATTTCGATCCTGCAGCCGAGGACGATTTGATAGGAGAGGGATCTAATACAGGACAGTCCATGGACTCTGATGGTGATGGATTAGTCGATGCTGTTGAAGCACAATACGGAACTGATCCATTCGACCCAGATACCGATAAAGACACAATGTCAGATGGTTGGGAAGTCGAAAATGGACTAAATCCACTTGACAATGGTGAATCCGACGACGCAGAAAATGACCCTAGTGAAGCAGCTTCCGAAGGCGCTGAAGAGCAAGAGGAAGAAGATTCTTGGCCAGACCCTGATGACGGGCCTAAAGGTGACCCAGACCGTGACGGTCTAATCAATTCAGTTGAAGTTGAAGAAGGAACAAATCCTAGATTGGCAGATACAGACGGTGATGGATTAAACGATAAGTGGGAAGTAACCTACAAGCAAGTTGTTAACCACCCTGCTGGAAATTACACATTATTCGACCCTCTGTCTGGAAACTGGGATTGTGTTGAGCTAACCGATGCGATGGAGGAAACTTTGGAGGACCATTTCAATGGTGAAAACGGAGTAGCTAACTGGGATGACCTAGCAAATGCAGCAGGCGAACACTCTTGCGACCAAGTACTAGATTCTGACAATGATGAATTATTCAATCTCGAGGAAGAGGAATACGGAACTGACCCTACAAAGGCAGATTCAGATGGTGACATGTTGAATGATATTCACGAGATTTCAAATTCCACGATTTGGGTTATGATGGCAACTGGACAAAATTGTGGCCTAGATTTGCTTGACCCAGTTAACCGTCAAGCACCATTCGCTGCCGATGCATTAGAGCACGGCTTAGCATGGTTCAAAGAAGATATGGATGGAGACGGCCAACTCAACGGACCATCCGATTGGGATACTGATGGCGATGGAATGCCAGATGGATTTGAATTCTGTTTTTCCAATGTATTGGAGCACCCTAGCACTGGAGCAACAGCAGCGTCTCAAACGCTTGACCCCGCTAACAATTCAGACGGATACGGAGACTGGGATGAAGATGGAATGAACAATATTGAAGAATATCAAGTCGCACTAGCATTTGGTGAAGACAAGTTCACATCCCCTTGGCACGAAGATACGGATGAAGATGGAATGCCAGATGGCTGGGAAGCGACAAACGGTTTAGATCCTCGTGACGGTTCGAACGGTGATATTGATTCAGACAGAGATGGTTATGATGCAGATGGAGATGGATCTGTAACATTTGACCAACTTGAGAATGTGGCTTTAGTTGTTGCAATCGATGTTGAATTAGATGATTGGGTTAGCGCAAATCAGACTGTTGCAAGAGCAAGAATAACACTCTCTGGTGGAAACCAGCAAGTGATTCCACTAGTTGCTCCAGTCGAAGGATATGTCTACTCGATTAACGTTGAAGTCGGCGATACAATCGAGAGTCGACTCGATGTGTGGGTAGAGATTGTTGAATTGGATGAAATGTTTACCAATTTGATGGAATACAATGCTAGAGATTCAGATGGCGATGGTATCATTGATGGACGTTCTACTGACCCTCTAAATCCAGATACAGATGGTGATGGATTGAAAGATGGAATTGAAGTAATAGGATGGGAAATCCTTGTTGTCAATCGCGGTGTACAGAATACCCATGTAACATCAGATCCAGGATTGTGGGATACTGATGAAGATGGGTTATCAGATTTCAAAGAATTCAATGATGTGTGTGGCACTGGTTCAAACGCATCCAATGCTGATACCGATGGTGACGGCTTAGGTGACCAAGCAGAAGCATTGAATGGTTTCTCTTGGTATGGTGAAGAATACTTCACTAGTCCGTGCATGTACGATACTGACAACGATGGATTGGAAGATGGTGAGGAAGTCATTCTAGGGCAGGACAACTTCCTAACACATGCCAACAATTCGGATACTGATAATGATGGCTTAATCGACGGAAATGAGGTTCTTTTCGTCCCTAGACCATATCAAAATCCTACCAACCCTCTAATCAATGATACTGATTCTGATGGAATGTTAGATGGATGGGAGATGCAGGTTGAATCAGTAGAAGATAATTCCAAATCTCATTCTCTCTGGGTCGCTACCGATCTTTGGCTACCTCCTGGTTGTGATTCCATGATTGAGTGTGGACTAGACGAGGGTGGATACATTTGGAAGAATTGGCTTGGTGGATTCATATTAGAGAAGAAGTACGAAGTGTTTGAAATGAATCTAACTAATTTCCCAGTTCCAGCAAACCCTCTGTGTAACGGATGTTATGCTAGGTGGGCCTTAGACCCGTCTGAGGGTTCGATGAAAGACGATACCTATGATATCGATAATGACACTCTTGCAAATGGTGCGGAAGCTCCAGACCGATGGAATACCAACCCAGTCAATGATGATACTGATGGTGATATGTTGCCTGATGGTTGGGAAGTAAAGTATTCTGAGGAAGCACTAATCATAGGTTTAGTTGACAATTCAACTTACAGTGCATATGGTGCCCGTGGTGTTATGGACCCTGCACTGAAAGATTCTGATGGTGATGGAATTGATGATGGAATGGAAGACCCTGACAATGACGGTTTGAATCGTACTGGGCTGATTGCTAAATATTGTCCTTCTTATGAAGATCCACAATCGAGTAATTGTCATATCGACCCTGATACTCCAGATGGAAAGTTGTTTTATGACAATCTAGAAAACTACACCAGTTTCGAAGAGTTTGTTAACGGAACAAATCCGATTCGCAACGATACTGATGGTGATGATTGGGACGATGGTCCTGAAGTCTTTTACCAAGATCATGATGATGACGGAATGGCTACAGGTTGGGAGTATTACTTCAATTTCGATCCTTACGATGATGCTGACCGTATGGTAGATACCGACGGTGATGGTCACGTAAACTACTGTGAATACAAGTGGGATACTAACCCGCGTGACATCAATAGTTTCCCAGGTCAAGGACAGTTGTGTAATCCATTTGAGGAGTAGTAAATGAATCAATATTCGAAGTCTTACATCATATTGACTTCGATATTATTGATGTCTTTGCCAATTGTTAATTCTTCTAGTGTTGATTCAGAGCTTGGTCACAAATTAACCAGCCCAATCGAAGATGGCATTTGGGTGAATGATACATTAGAAGTTAATGGGTCAACCACTTTGCCACCACAGGGTGCAGATTGGGTATTGTATGATGTGACTGATCCAAACATGGAGTTCCCAATAATTCTAGCAAGTGGTGAATTTTTCACTTCAGTAACACCAATTGATGAAGATTTATGGATTTGGTCGATAGTAATCGATGTTTCTGGTTTTAATTGTACATGTTTGTTAGAGGTAACACAGATGGATGATTCAGGTGAGGAATTACTAAATCGAATTATTTTCATTGGCGAAGGACCTCACAACCCTGTTGTTACTCATAATCATGATACAAGTATTATTGTCGATGGAGAGTATGTTATCTCATCTCGAGCAATCCTTGCAGATTCTCAAACTATTGATTCGAAATTGATACTGAATTGGTGTTTGGCTCCTAATGGTGCATGTGATGGAACATTGTTTGATTCTGAAGTAAATGTTAGTTGGGAAAACGACATTGGTACATTTTCGATTAATGTTAGTAGTTTAGGACTAGATGACGGAGTGTGGAAATTTACATATTATTTACAAGACGTCTATCTGAGAACATCAGCAGAAATTGAAATGACAGTATTTGTAGACCAAACAAATCCCACTTCTGTATTAATCTGCCCCGAAAATGCACTTGAGGGCGAAATGATTGTCATCGATGGTAGTGGTTCAACAGATGGTGTTTGGAGCAATAATCTTCAATCAATTTGGTATGTCACTGATCCTGATGGCATCACCTATTTGCCAACATCAAACACGACTGATGAAATGCTCAACATAGCCCTGAGTAAATCTGGAAATTATACTGTAAGATTAGATGTAATCGATTGGGTTGGACGTATGTCATCTTCGAACACAACCATACTTGTGTCAAACGTACCTCCAATAATTGATTTACAGTTAGAAGGTAGTAGTGTGAAAAACCCAAATTCTTGGCAATTTTTGCAGGATGAAAGTTTGGAACTTGTTGCTGCTGCTATTGAGACTGGTGATGACTCCAATTCTTTGATTTATTCGTGGTATCTCAACGATGAATTGATTTCGACATCAGTTAATTTGTCACTTTCTGATTTGGATGTTGGCGTTCACAATTTACGATTGGTTGTAACCGATAATGATGGAGCGGAGGATTCTCACGAGATTGAGGTAACAGTCAATGCACAGTCTAAATCCGAATCAAACAATTTCAATATTACTGCAGTGCTTGTGCTTGTAGGAATTATTGGCTTCAGCATCATGATTTTCCGTAGAATGAGAATGTCAGAAAACGAGGCTTCAGTTTTACCAAAGTGGGACTCAAATCATAAATCGAATTCTGCGAATAAAGGAACCGAACGGGTTTCGGAAAATGATATGTGGACTGACGAAGATACTTCCTAAGTATGCAAGGAATGAAAAATCAAGCCATGTACCGCATACACATGTGGGAGGATTCTCTTCAGGCAGTGGGGCATGAACCTGCTGGGATAAGTAACGATGAATATCGTTCACGTCAGTCGAGATTATTTTCTCAATTACGCCCTGGAGATTTGCTGATTATCACTGCACCTCATGAGTCGACTCGCTCAAATGATGTTCACTATCCTTACCGTACTAGTAGCGATATGTTGTATCTGTGTGGATGGGAAGACCCAGATGCGGTTTTCTGTGCCTTCAATGAAGATGGAATGTGGAAAACAACACTGTTTGTTCAGCCTAAAGATGTCCTGAAGGAAATTTGGGAAGGCCGTAGGCCAGGAGCTGAAGGAGCTGTAGCCAATTGGCCAGTTGATTCAGCAGTGTCGCACGAGCAACTGGATGACAGACTTTCTTCAATGCTAGTTGAGTGTTCACGTGTTTTTGTCAAAATGGGAATCGACTCTGATGTTGATGAGTTGGTTGAAAAAGAAATGAAATCCAACTCGCGCGAGCGTCAGAAGTTTGGCATGGGCCCAGTAAGCATCGTAGACCCTTCAGCAATGATTAACGAACTTAGACTTCGAAAATCGGATGCTGAAATCGAGTTGATGCGTCATTCAGCAAAGATCGCTTCACAAGCACATATACAAGCAATGGCAAATACAAAGCCAGGTGTTGGTGAATGGCAGTTAGAAGGTATAATCGAGGGGCTGTTCAAGTATTGTAAAACCTCTGGAATCGCCTATCCTTGCATTATTGGTAGCGGAGAAAATGCAACAATATTGCATTATAATGTAAACGATGATACCTGTGATGATGGTGAGGTTATTCTAATCGATGCAGGATGTGAATACAAAGGATATGCATCTGATATCACTCGCTCATGGCCAGTAAATGGTAAGTTTAGCGAGGCACAAGCGGAAATATACCAAATTGTGTTAGATTCTCAAATAGCCGCTATTGAGGAATGTCGTGTCGGCAATACCTACGATGCACCTCATAATGCAGCAAGACGTGTTCTTGCTGAAGGTCTGATAAAGTTAGGTGTCATTGAGCAAACCCTTGATGAGGCGCTGTCGCCAGATGGAGATTTGAAAAAATGGTACATGCACAATACTGGTCACTGGTTGGGAATTGATGTTCACGATGTAGGAATTTATCGCCCAGATGACGAACCACGTTTATTCGAAGAAGGTATGGTAATTACAGTTGAGCCAGGATTGTATTTTGGTGCATGGCGACCTGATGTTGAATGTCCAGAAAGATATGCAAATATTGGTATTAGAATCGAAGACGATGTTCTAGTTACTAAAGACGGACCTGATGTATTATCAGGAGATTGCCCTAAAACAATCGCTAATATTGAATCAATTGTAGGTTCAGCATGAGTGGTCGGTATGTTCTGGAGTGAAATCCTTGAATCTCATATGGCCAGCAGGTCTAGATTGAGCCAAGAGGATGCAGTAATTTTGTACCGAGATGCACCACTACATGCTCTTCGCCGCGCAGCGAATCGAAGGCGAGTAGAAATTAATGGTGACAAACAGGTAACTTACCTAATTGATAGAAATATCAATTACACCAATGTATGTACGATAAATTGCCAATTCTGTTCATTCTATCGCCCTCCTGGACATGAGGAGACGTATACTCAAACTCTAGATGAAATTAGCCAGAGAGTGAGTGAACTGGAGGCGATCGATGGGACAAGAATTCTCATGCAGGGAGGCGTCAATCCCGAACTGGGGATTGAATACTATACCAATCTACTCAAATCGTTAAGAGAAATGCATCCAACAATAGACCTCGATTGTTTCTCGCCAATTGAAATCGAAGGAATTGCAGAAGTTGCGAATTTGTCTACTCTTGAAGTCCTAACTCATCTCAAGAATGCTGGAATGCATGGCCTACCTGGTGGAGGAGCAGAGATGTTAGTTGAATCAGTACGCAAAGATGTCTCACCCAAAAAAGGCTTGCCAGATAATTGGTTACGAGTAATGAGTGAAGCCCAATCGCTTGGTTTGATTACTAGTGCAACCAATGTGTTTGGATTTGGTGAATCTATTGAGAATCGTGTAGAGCACATGCACAGAATAAGGGAGTTACAAGATTCGAGTCTTGAAAATTATTCAAATGGTTTTACTTCATTTATTGCATGGCCAGTACAATTAGAGAATAACACATACGGTAAGCGTAATCGTGGAAGAAATAAATTTGAGTTAGGTGCTGGGCCCACCGAATATCTTCGTCATGTGGCGGTTTCAAGATTATTCTTCGACAATATTGACCACATTCAAGCATCATGGCCCACAATGGGTCTATCAATAGCGCAGATGGCACTCTTAGGAGGTGCAGATGATGCTGGTTCTACAATGATGGAAGAAAATGTGGTCTCCGCTTCTGGCACCAGCAAAATTCAGGCTAGTGAATTAGAGTTACAGGATGCAATAGTTAGGGCTGGCTTTGTTCCTAGAAGGCGCAATTCTCGCTATGAAAATCTAGAAACTCCTTCACCTGAAACAAAACTAACTGGCTTAGCAGCCCCGCCACCGTCTCAGTTCTGATCGTACCAGACTAACCAGATGTTAGCTCTGATTTCTCTTCCACCGCCATTGGTATCTTGTGGAACATACTCCTGTCCATTGAATAGGCCTTTGTAGCGCAAATTGTTCGTAGTTGAATTATCTACCCAGTCAGTTATGTCATATGTCCATTGTTTGACATCCTGTCCAGCACACCAACCAGCTCGGCCATATGGCCAAGAACCATACTGATTTGCTACCACTCCTCTATCTACTTCTTTCTCACAACCTTGGCTATCGGAAACGATAGGATGCCATTCATATGCAGTATTACCATTGAGATAGTAGTGATGCTCGTGGTCGCAGAATTCAGCACAATTGGCCTGGTCTTGATTGAAACCGTGACCGGTAATTGTAGCAACAATTTTCACACTATGGTAATCGGCAAGTGTACTGAAATTATGTTGTCTCTTATACTGTGATTCATTATTGTATTCGCCACGGAATTGACCTCCTGTAAACACTTGCTCACCGCTAGTACTTCTTTCACCAATGCCCCAGTCAGAAAACAATAATTTGACAGTCATCGTTCCTTTGTTTGCACCTTGATACTTGAATGTGCGAACATCATTTTCTTCTAGCATGAATAGGTAAGGAGTAATGTCGGTTAGCCATCTCCCTTCTCTACCATATGTTGTTATCCAGCGCATGAATTCAGTGCCACATTTACTGGTATTATCACGGTCACAAATTTTCATGTATGCAAGATAATCCCATTCATGGCATCCACCATAACTACCATCGGACTTAGCATATCGATTTCGCCTTTCTTCACATGCATGCTCATGGAATACTTCTAGTGTGTCATAAGATGTTATGTTGTTAGGCAAATTGATGCTAACATTTTCGTAAGTAGAAGTATATCCTCCACTCCAACCCCCGCTATGCCACAATTCATCTACGACAGTTACAGAATGCACATTTGGGTCAGTTTCTCTTACTTCTGTTGGGAATTCATAGTTATACATTCGAGCTTCATATGCCCAGTGAATGATATCATTAGTTTGTGATGTCCAAGCATAAATCGAACCGATTTCACGTGCACGCTGGAATCTGTCTATTCCGTAATACAGTGAATTCCAATTGCTGATTAAATCTCCCAATCCACCACTGGCTGTTGACATATCTTGGTCAATGTAATGGATTCTATCCTTCCACTTCAACTCCTCATCAGCGTTTAATGCATTTTGCACAGCAGTCTTTCTTGCTTTTACATCATTATTGTATGAATTATCAAACGAACCGTAGAACAAGTGTGCATTATCTGGTAATTGACGAATCATAGATCCAGGGTTCTTGGACCAATCAGCATTGTTTCCATTTCCAGATGAATCTGTATATTTGAACAAGAATATGTAGACATCTTCACCATTCCATTCATTCCTAAACGACCATGTCCCATCTAAGGTCGGAACTGAGAAATGAGCCACTGTATCCATTCTTGCATTACCATGGCCACTTTCTTTCCACGCTACCGGGAGTTGGTAAACTGCACATCCTAATGCATCTGGAGTCCATTTAGCCTGAGTATTAGCACAATCGTCAACATTTGAAAACACTCCATCTCCGTCTAGGTCTGCACAGCCAACGGAATTTACTACATTTCCTAATGGTGTTCCTGGACAGGAGTCATCAGAGTCCATTACACCATCATTGTCGGTATCCCTCTCTGTTGCATCACAACCTCTCTCGTCAACATCTTGGGCATCCAAAGGTGTTCGAGGACACTCATCTAATGTTACACCGGTTAGATTGACATCGTTAACCCCATCATTGTCGTCGTCATCATCTTCGCTTAGGTCGTTACAACCATCACCATCATAATCGAATTCATCGTTACTAACCCAATTCGACAAACCTCTCCAACAGTCATCGACTGTGTCGTTTACCTGGTCATTATCATCATCCTGGTCTTCACTGAAGTCGTTACATCCGTCACCGTCCCAGTCGGTGTAAGGTTTTGATTCCCAACCTATTTGACCTGTAGGGCAGGAATCATATTCATCATAAATATCGTCGTTATCGTCATCTGAATCTTCTGTAGAATCAGCACATCCATCTCTGTCATAATCATTCATTTCAGTACTGACCCAACCGATTTCTGAAGCACATTGGTCATCAATATCAGGAATCATATCATTGTCATCATCAATGTCCTCTTCAAAATCATGACAACCATCACCATCTCGATCTGTAGTTGGGTTTGGATTCCAGCCATCATCTTCTCCATATCCATTTGGGCAGGCATCAGAATCATCAGGAATGCCATCCCCGTCCATGTCATTTCCTGCAGATAATATGATTCGTACTGTTCTTGAATCCTGGCTTTCAGTCCAGATTCCACATACAGCTGTAATCGTGATATTGTAAGATTCTTCAACAACTCCCTGGCCTAGATTAAATTCTCCTGCATTATTAGCAGACTGTGAATTTGAACCATCAGAAACAGTACAAGACGTTGGATTTGAATGAATTACTTTGCCGCTTATTGAAAGCGGTGCAGAACTCTCCATTTCGATTATTGAATCAACAGACAGTATAGTTTCACCTTCGTTTGGCGGAAGGACTTCGAAGTCCACATCACTCTTCAATGAGTCATTTATTCCTGATACAATTAGACGTCCTACAATTTTCCATTCACCAGGTTCATCAGGCATCAAAATTAATCTCATTCCGGAATCGAATTCGCTAAGAGTTACATCAACAGGTCTTATGCCACTAGGTGTAATTATATCGTACTCGAAGAAATATTCAGCATTGTTTTGATTAATTTCAACTATGCCTTCAACTACAACAATATCGCCTACAGAAAATATGTTTTCACTTAACGACATTGAATAATTAGCAAAAATTTCAGTCTTCTCTTCATCTTCAACAGTCTCTTTAACCGAATCTTCTGAACCGAGGCAGCCAGATAGAAGCATGATGAGAGTTAAGAAGACAGCACTGACTCCTTTGCGCTCCATGAACGGTGAGATTGAGAGAGGCAAATGAAACCTTGCATCTATAATGCATCACTTTCAGAACGACCATCCGAGATTGTAATATTCTCATTGACTATTTCATTTTCACCGTGTAGGACTGTTAATGGTTCGACCCAAAGTAATGGACCACCACTTTCCCTTTCGATGTGGATGAGCAACTCCCAATGGACTCGAACAAGCCCTCCGTATACTGTTCCAGGCCACTCACCCGGAGGGTTTTGTAATTCAAACTCTCCACCTTCGAGTTCAATATTTACAGATTCACTAGAACTCATGATTCGCATCGGGCGCAAGAACACACCTCCGGGAACATCATGTCGTTCCATAGGAGCATCTTCCCCCATGCCAGTACCATCATCTAGCCCTTTCTCCCAATGATGCGGTAAAGGTGTTGTGAGGCCTGGAGGCGGTTGTCCTGAAGGATCACGATTTAGAGCTGCGAAGACTTTGTGTCTAGCAGGTGGGAGAATACCAACTCTCCATGATAATTTCATCCTCTTCCAATCTTCTCGAGAATCTAGAAATTTTATTTTTCCTTTGAGATTTGAGCCAGTTTCGGTTTCTTCAAAATTAATTTCTGGCCTAGGTGGCGAATTGAGTAAGAAAAAATTCTGCCTCCGTAAATCACCCAAATTTGCAGCAACTCTGAGCGCTATTGGAATTAGCATTAACGGTACAATAATCACTGCTAGTAGTGGATAATCAAGCAGCCCAAGACGAACTTTTCCTGTTCCAAAAGTAGGAATTCCAAGAGAGGTTTGTAATGGAGTTGAAAATAAATAGAATAGGCATGCCAATAACACTACAACAACAAAATTGATGAATTTACGAGCCTTTGCATGAATCGGATGTGGTAATAAATACCACCCAGTCCTCTGTTTTTCGATTATTTGTGGAACCTTGCCGTGGTATTTGCTATCGGTTTCATAATTTCCTTCGATGACTCTCTCTACATGCCAAGAATTGGTTTTTCCAAGTTTGAATGGAGGGATTACAGGGCCATCGATTTCAAAGGAATATTCCACAACAGGAATTTGCTCTGCATTTAGTTTTCCTGATTCGAATGGAGGATAGCGAATTCTGTGTGTAATATGTACCATTAAATCACCTAAGCAAATAGCAACTTGAACCCAGCCTTAACAGCCAATTTACGGAATTCAGGAACTTTTCTAAGCAATGTCATGCCCAAAGGAACAGGATGTTCAATATCGCCTTCTTTGTTGATTAAATCCAGTATTTCCGGCCGATTGAACATCCTGAAATGCGAATCCAATTCTTCATCATCTGGAATCGTGACAAGCAATTCGCGAAGAGCTCTTGCTCTATCCTGTTCCTTTCTAAATGCCTTGAATGGTTTACAAACTGAAGATAGACTACCCGTCTCTAATTTGTCTTTTTCGATTGCTTTGACTAACTTTTCAATAATTGCTTCTACCTGTCTGAAACCTGGGCCTATGCCGCCCCCAGTAGTTGGCTTCGCCATTCCTGCTGCGTCGCCAATAACCATTACTCGATCCTTGAATGGTTTACGAATAACTCCACATGGAACTGGGCCACAATAGCGTGCAATTTCTTTCATATTTGCAAATCTATCTTTCCATAGAGGGTGAGTAATCAATGAATTATAACACTCTTCGACACTTTTTCCATCCAAGTCCTGTGCCCTTGACCAAACTCCTATTCGATGTGTATTGTTTCCTGTAGGGATTACCCAAGCGAACAATCCTGGTGCAATGTCCCTTCCGGTGTACATCTCTAGCCAGTTGTCCTTACCTGATAGTCCAGTGACATCAGATTGGAAACCAATCATCATTTCTTTTGGCCGACCCATTTTGAAGAAACGTCTTGTCCAAGAATGAGCGCCATCTGCTCCAATTAGTAGATTACATCTGAGATCAACAATTTCTCCTTCGCGCTCAATTTTCAGGCTCACTCCGTTTTTGTCAACTTTAGCGTCTAACGGCCGAGATAGTAGCCAAAGATGTGCTCCTGAATTCATGGCTTGTGCGACTACACCTTGGTCGAATTTTTTCCTGCACACAACATGAGTTCGAATTCTTCCATCTTTTCCGACTGGAACCATAATTCCTGATGGTGAGTGAATAAGTGCTCCATCCACATTTTGCAAGATTGTTTCTTCTAATCCAACCATTTGCATAGCTGGAGGATTTACTAGACCTGCGCACTGAAATGGTCTGCCGATTTCAGCATGTTCTTCAATCATTAAAGTGGAAACTCCACGCGATGCTAATTCGGTTGCCAATCGACCTCCGACAGGGCCAGCACCGATAATGACAACTTGGTACATCAAGAGGGTCTGCAAGCATCACCAATGTCAAGGTTATGCCGCTTCACTTCTTTGCAAAGCGATATCCGATGTTTCCGTCCCGCTTCAAGTATAAACTTGCAGTGAATGGTTTTCCGGCTTTAGAAGTGAAATCTTCGAATGGTCCGAGTTTTCCTTTCTCAACAAGAGTTTTTGCTTCATCACGCGTAATTGTGCGCTTGCTTATTTCACGCAAAAACGAAATTTTACATCCCTCTGAATTTTCTTCAGCCTGATAATGTGTTTCAGTCTCGATTACCCCAATGTTGGTTTTGGGACAAAGCCCAACTATTCCTTCTACTACTGGAAATTTCTTTGCATCTGCTGGAGGTGCACGTGGAGGGAATTCAAACCCGACTTTATTTGATTCAAGTACAAGATAAGCAGGGAAATTTCTGCCTCGCTTTGAAATGAAATCTTCAATCAAATCGGATTTTCCTTCTGTGAGAATTTTCTTAGCTTCATCAACAGAAATGTCTCGTTTGCAAATATTTTTGCCAAGTCCTCTGAATGTACATTCTGCATTATCACAAGCATATGTTGATTCACCAACTCTAATTGTACCGTGATCACATTTTGGACAGGCACATAATTCAGCATCATCCGAACCTGTAGTTTCGGCAGAACTACCAGCAACAGCCACCTTTCCACTATCATCGATGCTAACAGTAACATCGTATGATTCACCACTTCGGGAAAAGAAACCATGCAAATTCTCAATCGACTTTTCCTCTAATAAACGGGTTGCAGTATTTCGATCAAACCACCGTCCACTAGCGTCTTTCCACATTACGAATGAACATCCTTTGCCTCTACCTTCGTTTTTATCACAAATGTATGATAAAATTGTTTCACCGACATTTGAACCACACAGTGGACAGGCTCCAAGTGATTCTTGTTCAGCGTATAATTTTGAACGGTCATGGTCACGTATTCTATCTACCATTTCTTGGACTCTATCTTGGATTTCTGACATGTATGTTTCTCTTTGATTTGTACCTCGTTGCACACCATCAAGTTTCGACTCCATATCACCCGTCAACTCAGCTGATGTTATCCATTCAACTGGTATTTTTCTTAGAATGTCAATCATTTTGATTCCGTGTGGTGTAGCACGCAGTGATCCGCCTTTTCCACGACCTATGAATTCTCTAGAAATCAATTTCTCAATAGTATCGGCTCTAGTTGCTGGAGTCCCCAATCCTTTACCCTTCATTGCTGCTGCAAGTTCTTCGTCCTCGATTTTCTTACCAGCATGCTCCATCAATCTTAGAAGTCCGGCCTCCTTAAGTCGGCCAGGAGGTTTGGTCTTTTCTTCTTTGAAGTCATGTGATGACAGGGCTGCAGGTCCCGGATTAGAAGGTAATACTCCCCAGCCTTCAGGTAGATTCTGTTTCTTTGGTCTAACTGCACGCCATCCTGGAGTGGATAGGCTTCTTGCTTCTTTTACGAAATTTTGCCCTTGCTTCGTAGCGATTCTTTTCTCTACTTTCCAAATTGCTTCTGGATGGAATGAAGAAAGAAATTGCCTTGAAATCAAGTCATACAATTTTGCTGCATCAGTACTTAGACCACTAGTAGGAATTTTCCCAGTTGGAATTATAGCGTAGTGATCAGAAACTTTGGAGTTATCGAAATTTCTTTTGACATTCTTTAATCCATTATCGATTAGTCTTTGTGAATGTTTGTTCAAGTCATCTTGAGCTCCCAACTGGCGAATCGTTTTGGAAATCGATTCCATCATATCTTCTGGTAAGAATCGTGAATCTGTTCGAGGGTAGGTTGTGAGTTTGTGGGTGTCATACAAATCTTGGGCAACAGATAGAGTGCGTTTTGCTGACCATGACCACATATTGTTAGCTTCTCTTTGCAAACTAGTCAAATCAAAATTAAGCGGCGGTTTTTCGGTTGAATTTCTATCGGTTTGAGAAACTGAAAAATCTCCTTCTGCCTTCAAAACGCCTTCCAACATTTCCTTTTCGCTAGCCTCAACAATTCTATGCGCCTTAAGTTCTGGCCTATCTGGGTCATCTTTATGGCCGCTGCGTTCCCACCTCGCAATCCATTTTGCATCACCACTCTCAAATTCTGCTTCCAGTTCCCAGAAAGGTGCAGGATTGTGTGCAAGAATTGAAATTTCATGATCTACTATCATCGCAAGTGTAGCAGTTTGTACACGACCTAGGGACAAGGATTTCTTATCGTTCCGGCTGGTTCGCAGAAATGTTGCAGCAACTCTAGACCCATTCATTCCGATAATCCAATCAGCCTCGGCTCTGGAAACGGCAGCGTCTCTAAGCGGCTGATAATCAGATGATGATACTCGGTTATCCCACGCAGATTGAATTGCATCATTTGTAAGTGATTGTAACCACATTCTAGTCGTTGGGGATTTGACTTTTGCATACTCAACAATTCTTCTAAAAATCAATTCACCTTCTCTAGCAGCGTCACAGGCGTTAACAACTTCTGTGCAGTCCTTGGAAGTAATCATCTTCTTAATCGCAGTCAATTGTTTTCTGTTGTTCCCTCTACCTGTTATTGGTTTGAGTTGAAATTTATCGGGAATGAACGGAAGTTTATCGATAGATTTCCTCCAATTCTTGAAAGAATCGTCGTACTCTTCAGGAGTCTTCAATTCCAATAAGTGACCTACGGCCCAAGTTATCCAAACCGCCTCTGATTGCCAATGCGTATCTTGTTTTGAGTTGACGCCAAGAACCTTGGCAATATCAGCCGCCACACTTGGCTTCTCAGCAATAACAACGACCGGCATGATTCGGCGGGGGAAATCAGGCGATACTTGAAGGCTCGGTTTTGACCGTTTTCAAACAGGTACTATAGTACCTGTAAAAAATCATGATATTTTTTTACTCAAAAATCCGGACTCGCCGAAGTTGTTCATTCCATTCTTCTTCAGCACCGGGGCCACCACAACCAACACAACCAGGATAACCGGCCTTGAGAAGGTCAATCACTTGCTCAGAAAAATCATCCCATCCACAATTTGGCACCCAGCAAATATCGATTGAAGGCTCTTTTCCACCTATCTGTGCAAGACCAACAACAGCTAAATCACCTTTGACAACAGTTGGAAGATCGATTTTGGACGGCACATAATCTGCAATCATTTGCACAATTTTCCACCCAGCATCGATTAACTCCTCAGGTATTGATAGCGTACATCCGTCCTCGCGCAAAAATCTACGTGCGGCTTCTCGCAGCGAGGGCCAACGGGGGTCGCTCATGTCCACATTGCAGTCCATAACAGGGCAAGATTTGAAGGATGCCCTTGGTGAGAGATAGTCAATGGGCCTAGGATATTCACTTTTTGTCCGCCCCTTCCTGGCGTTGATGGATAGTGAAAAAGCACATAGTCGTGCTATATTAGGTCTCAAGATGTTCTCATTCACAGTTCTTGGTAGAATGTTTCTTCGAGTCCTA
>CETB01051084.1_pt1 | contig 19687 bp, 20 predicted proteins | sample 356381 | NCBI WGS metagenome assembly CETB01 (sample SAMEA2622545, study PRJEB7988) | marine metagenome | biome: marine biome (ENVO:00000447); feature: deep chlorophyll maximum layer (ENVO:xxxxxxxx); material: "saline water (ENVO:00002010), including plankton (ENVO:xxxxxxxx)" | depth 155 m | reverse complement strand
GCAAAATCAAAAACTAAAACATCAAAAAAAGCTAAAACAGATTCTTCAACTAAAGAAGAAGATTCTGAAAAATAAAATAAATTTTTTGGAGACTTAAATGGCAGAAATAACAGCAAAACAGATTAAAGAACTTAGAGATTCAACAGGTGCAGGAATAATGGATGCAAAGAAAGCACTTGAAGAATCAGAGGGAAATGTAGAAAAAGCTGTTGAATTACTAACCGCAAAGGGATTAGCCTCAGTTGAAAAAAGATCTGGTAGAGCAACAGAAAATGGTATAGTTGAATCCTATATTCATACAGGTGGAAGAATTGGATCTATCGTTCAATTATCTTGTGAGACAGACTTTGTTGCTAGAACAGATGATTTCACTAAATGTGCTAAAGAAATAGCTATGCAAGTTGCTGCTATGAATCCTAAAGCAATATCAAAAGATGACGATAATAACTTAAGTGATGATGAAATTTTAGAATCACAAGCATACATTAGGGATGCATCTAAAACAGTAGGAGAAGTAGTAAAGGAATTATCTGCAAAGGTAGGTGAGAATATTGTGATTATGAAGATTCATAGGTTTGAAATTGGAAGTTAATAAACCTAAAAGAGTTGTATTAAAACTTAGCGGTGAATCTTTAAAAGGTGATCAAGAATTTGGTTTAGATAGTGAAGTTCTGAAGACTATCGCAACTGAGATAAAAAAAGTTTCAAAAATAAATGCTCAGGTTTCTATTGTAGCTGGAGGAGGAAACTTTTGGAGAGGCGCTGAATTCGAGAAAAGAGGAATGGATAGATCTACAGCGGATTATGCAGGAATGCTTGCTACTATAATGAATGCACTTGCTCTTCAAGATGAGCTTGAAAAAAATCAAATAGAAGTTAGAACTCAATCTGCACTAAATCTTCCATCCGTGGCTGAAGCTTATATACGAAGAAGAGCAATTAGGCATTTAGAAAAAGGAAGACTTGTTCTTTTTGCAGGCGGTACAGGAAATCCATTTATGTCAACTGACACTGCAGCAGCTCTTAGAGCAGTTGAAATCAATGCTGATATTCTAATTATGGCAAAAAATGGAGTTGATGGATTGTATGACTCTGATCCTAACAAAAATAAATCAGCTAAGAAAATATCACAGATAACTCATCATGAGGCATTGAGCAAAAGGCTTGAAGCTTTAGATTCAACAGCGTTAACACTTTGTATGGACAATACTTTGCCAATTGTTATTTTTGATTTATTTAAACCAGATAATTTACTTAAGGTTATATCAGGTCAAAAAGTAGGTACCAAAATATATACACCAAAAAAAACTTAGATATTATATTTAAAAAAAATATAAAATATGGAACTCTCAGAAATACTAAAACAATGTTCAGATAAAATGAATTCATCATGCGAATTCTTTGTGTCGGATATAAAATCTATAAGAACTGGTAGAGCAACAACTAATCTTTTAGAAAATATTAAAATAGATTATCATGGCTCAAGCATGCCTCTTAATCAACTTTCACAAATCTCAGTTGGAGATCAAAGAAGCTTAATTGTTCAACCTTGGGACAAATCTGCAGTTGATCTAATTTCTAAAGGTATTCAATCGTCTGATTTAGGTATAACGCCTCAAATTGAAGGAGATCGAATGAGAGTTAACATACCTCCAATGACTGAAGAAACAAGAAAAAATGTAGTAAAACTTCTTAAGCAAAGAAGTGAAGAATCAAAAGTAGCAATAAGAAACGTTAGAAGAGATGCTCAAGAAGATATAAGAAAACTTGAAAAAGAAGGTGATTGTTCTGAGGATGATTCAAGAAGAGCAATGGGTGAACTTCAAAAATTAACTGATGGCTCAATAAAGGTAATTGATCAAGAGTCTGCTACTAAAGAATCTGAAATTATGCAAGTTTAGTTTTACTTTATGATTTCCAGTAAATTAAAACCCAATCATATTGCTATTATCATGGATGGAAATGGAAGATGGGCTATTGATCAGGGTTTAGATAGATCAGCTGGTCACCTAAAAGGGTATGAAAATATAAAACCTACAGTTATAGCTGCAAAGAAACTTGGAATTAAACATCTTACCATATTTGCTTTTTCAACAGAAAACTGGTCAAGATCATCAGAAGAAATTGAATTTATATTAAATCTTGCTGCAGACGTAATTGATTCTGAAACCGATGAATTGAACAAAAATGGTGTAAAAATCAGGCATATTGGAAGTAAAAAAAATCTTCCAAAAAATATTTTGAAAAAAATAGACAGATCAGAGAAAATTACAAAAAATAATCATGATTTCTTTCTATCAGTAGCTTTTAATTATGGATCTAGGAATGAAATTGTTCAAAGTGTCCGTAAATTAAAAGTATCTGATATTAAAAACCTTACAGAAAATTCTTTTTCAGAAATATTATCCGGAAGAAATTTTCCTGAACCAGATATCATCATAAGAACAGGTGGACAGAAAAGACTTTCAAACTTTTTATTATGGGAATCTGCATATTCTGAATTATATTTTTTAGATATATTTTGGCCAGAATTTAGTGAAGAAAATCTTCAAGAAATAATTGAAGATTTTTCAAAAAGGAAAAGAAATTTTGGTGGAACTTAATAATTTTTATAAAAGATTTATAACTAGTATTTTAGGAATATTCTTAATTATATTTGGTTTTTTATATCTACCTCAAATAAAAATAAATCTTATAATATTAGATGATTTTTATATACATCCCTTGGTCATATTATCTTTATTATTTTTTATTCTTGAATTTTTGTTTCAACTTAAAAATAATCTATCTTCACGAATAAAGATTATGTATATATTTTTTATTTTTTATTTTTTATTTTTTATTCATATAATTCTTATTGAAAATAATTTCTTGGATTGGAAAAAAATATTTTTTTTCATTTTATTTCAAGTTTTTATAGTAGATATTTCTGGTTATATGGCAGGAAAAGTTCTAGGAAAAAATAAAATAAATATTCTAAAAGGTATTTCTCCAAATAAAACATTAGAGGGATACTTTGGATCAATATTGATTGGCTTTATAGCAGGTTTTATTTACTTAAGCATAATTGTTTTAGAAAATCCAATAAATTTTTCAACTAAGTTATTACTAATTTTTTCTGTAATATTTTGTAGTATTTTTGGAGATTTATTTGTTTCTAAAGTAAAAAGATCGATTGAAGTCAAGGATTTCTCTAAAATTTTATATGGTCATGGCGGAATTTCAGACAGACTCGATTCTCTTTTACCTAGTTTTGCTATATCTTTTTGGATATTCTTTTTAGTATGAAAAAAATTGTAATTATAGGTTCTACAGGTTCTATAGGTGTTCAGACTCTAGAAGTCTGTTCAAGTAATTCTAATGAATTTGAAATTTATGCAATTACCGCAGGTGAAAATATTGAAAAACTAGAAACACAAATAGCTAAATATAAACCTAAGTTTTATGATAATTTACCAAAAATAGATTTTAATTTATCTAATTCTAAATTGTTAGACTCAGAAAAAATAGTGTCCGCTAAAGATGTAGATTTTATTTTATTTGCTTCTTCAGGTTCTCAAGCTCATATTCCAATTTTTAAAGCTATACAAAGTGGTAAAAATATAGGCCTTACAAATAAAGAGGTAATTGTTACATACGGTCCAATAATAATGGAAGATGCAAAAAAGTTTGGATCTAATATATATCCAGTCGATTCAGAGCCTTCAGCTATATGGCAGTGTATTGATGGAAAAAATAAAGATATTTCTAAAATTATATTAACTGCATCTGGAGGTGCATTCAGAGATATAAGCTTCAACGATTTGAAAGATATTACTCCTGAACAAGCTAAAAAACACCCTAATTGGGATATGGGAGAAAAAATAACTATAGATTCATCGACAATGATGAATAAGATTTTTGAAATAGTTGAAACGAGTTATCTATTTGACATTCCTATCGAAAAAATTGAAGTCTTGATTCACAGAGAAAGTCTGGTTCATTCAATGGTTGAATTTTCTGATGGATCAGTCAAAGCTCAAATTTCTAAGACTGATATGAGACTACCAATTCAACACGCTTTAAATTATGACTCACAAAACTTAAATTATCAAAACAAATTAGATTTTTCTAAGTTAAATAATCTATCATTTAGTCCAGTAGATAGAAAAAAATATCCTTGCTACGATTTTGCCATTGATTATATAAAAAAAGGTCCTCTCTATATATCAGCATTATCTATAACCAATGAAATCTTAGTTGATATGTTTTTGAATGAAAAAATTTCTTATATTTCTATTCCAAATTTAATGAAGTTTGCATTAGATACTGAAAAATTTGATGATGAAATCAACTTTGATAATATAATTGAAATTAGAGAGATCATAAAGTCAAAAATCTCCCATAAATTAAATTTATAGATAATGCAAATTTTAGTAAGTATAATTACTCTTTCACTGATAATTACCCCTTTAGTAGTTTTACACGAATTAGGTCATTACCTAACCGCAAAATATTTTAAAGTAAGAGTTTTAGAATTTGGTTTGGGTTTCCCTCCTAAACTCTTTTCTATTTGGACCCAAGAAATTGTCTATAATTTTGATAATAATCTTCAAATCAATTCTCATGAGTTAGAAAAAGATCAAATAATTTATGTTGAGTTAGGTGAAAATAAAATCACTTATATTTCTGAGAAAAATAATTCCCAAAATTCAAAAAATTTAATCCCTTTAAAAATTGTTGATATATTTGAGGATAAATTAAAAGTTAAAACAATGAATTGGAGTATTAATCTAATTCCTTTTGGGGGTTTTGTAAAACTTTTTGGCGAGGAGAAAAACAGCTCAAAAGACTCTCTTTCTTCTTCATCTTATCTTGGAAGATTTATAATAATATTTTCAGGATCTTTTATAAATTTCTTACTTCCTCTTATTATGATGTTTTGTGTAAGTATTTTTATTGTAGAAAAAAATGCTTCAGACATAATCGTTCAACAGGTTATGCCAAATTCACCAGCAGATAACGCTGGTTTAAGATCAGGAGATAAAATTATTTCTATCAATAACCAGAAAATATTTTCAGTTGCAGACCTACAAAATGAAATTTCACAAAATTTAGGTAAAAAGTCTGATTGGGAAATCGTAAGAGGGGTACCAAATTTATTTCAGAAACCTGGCGAAAGTAATCAGTTTTATTATGATGATAAATTATCTGAAAGTTATAAGATTCTTGCTAGATGGGACCCTCCAGTAAATAAAATAGGCAAAGATATTTCATTAGAAAAAGCTAGAACTTTAAATTCCTATACTGGAACTATAAACTTTTTTGAAATTACAAATTCAACTTCAAAAACAACAATTTCTCAAGAGGATGCTAAAAAATATTCAAATTTATCTATAGGTGAAAAACTACCAGTAGTCTTAAATAGTGAATCTAATGGGATTCCTCTTGATGAAGCCAGAAAGATAAATTCTGAAGCTGGTGTAATTGATGAGATTAGAGAAGGATCTATAGGAATATTAATTGGCTCTCAAAATTCAAGAATTTATAGAGAAGGATTTTCAGAAAATCTTAGAGATTCAGTAAAACAATCTTTCTCTATTTATAAGCTAAGTTATTTTTCTATTGTAGGCATAGTCAATAGATCCTCAAATCCAATTTTTGATGGCCCTAAAGCCTTAGGCCCCATAGCACTTGGTCAGATTAGTGGAAATGTTGTAGCTTCAGAAGAAACTATTGAAAATAAGGTATTCATATTAGTTACCTTAGCTTCTTCAATTAGTTTATCCTTAGCTATTATAAATTTACTTCCTTTTCCAGCTCTTGATGGAGGTAGATTGGCATTTTTGTTTATTGAGATCTTTAGAAGAGGTAAAAAGGTTCCTGAGAGTATAGAGTCTTACATTCATGGGTTAGGATTTATTATACTTATACTATTGATTATTTTTATTTCATTTAGAGATATTTCAAGATTATGATAAAAGGATAATATTTTGAGAAAAATTACACATTTAGTTAAAGTGGGTAAAGTAAATATAGGTGGTAACAGTCCAATAGTTGTCCAATCAATGACAGATACTGACACAGCTGATGTAAAAAAAACAGTATCTCAAATAGAAGAGTTATATAATTCTGGTTCAGAGCTGATAAGGGTAACAGTAAATAATGCTGAATCGGCTAAATCAATCAAGACAATAAAATCTATGCTAAGGGATAAAAATATTGGTGTTCCTATAGTAGGAGATTTTCATTTTATTGGACATAAACTTCTTAAGGATTATCCTGAATGTGCTGAGCAATTAGATAAATATAGAATAAATCCTGGTAACCTCGGTACTGGAAATAGAAAAGACGATAATTTCAAGACATTTATTGAAATTGCCAAGGATCTAGATAAACCTGTTCGTATAGGTGTTAATGCAGGATCATTAGACCAAGAATTATTAAATTCTAAAATGGATGAAAATATCAAACTTAAAATTCCCAAAAGTGCTGAAGAGATCGAATCTGATGCATTAATAGCAAGTGCATTATTATCATACGAAAAAGCACTAGATTTAGGATTAGGTAAGGATAAAATAATTATTTCCTGTAAGGTTTCTAGGTTAAATCAGATGGTAAATTGTTACAGAGAAATCTCTAAAAATTGTTCTGCTCCTTTGCATTTGGGCTTAACTGAGGCAGGGATGGGAATGAAATCAATTGTTGCAACAACTGCTGCATTGTCTATTCTTCTTGAACAAGGTATTGGAGATACAATTAGATCTTCATTAACTCCTGAGGTTGGTTCTCCAAGGTCAAGAGAAGTAGAGCTTTGTCAAGAAATTTTACAATCTTTGGCTATTAGAAGTTATAAACCAGAAGTTACTTCATGTCCGGGATGTGGAAGAACAACATCAACCTATTTTAGAGAATTAGCTTCAGAAATAAATCTATTTCTTGATAATAAAAAAAAGAATTGGGCTGATAAGTATCCAGGTTCAGAGAGCCTAAAAGTTGCTGTTATGGGATGTGTTGTTAACGGTCCTGGAGAATCAAAAGCAGCAAATATAGGAGTATCTTTACCAGGTTCAGGTGAAAGTCCAGTTGCTCCAGTTTATGTTGATGGGAAAAAACTTAAAGTACTTAAAGGAGATAATATTTCTGGTGAGTTTATAAGTATGGTTGAGTCTTATGTCGAAAAAAAATGGGGAAATAAATGAATATAAATACTTTATTGGGGTCAAAAAAATTATCTAATTTTTTATGGAAAACTTATCGTGAAGATCCTCAAAATCTCGAGACCGAAAGTCATAGACTTTTGCACAGATCAGGTTTTATTTCTCAAGTTTCATCAGGAATATTTAGTTTTTTACCTATTGGATGGAGATCAATAGAAAAGATAAAGAATATTATTAGAGAAGAAATGAATAACTCGGGTGCACTAGAAATAAATATGCCAGTTATTCAATCATCTGAGCTTTGGAGAAATTCCGGAAGGCTTGATACTTTTATACCACCTCTAGCAAGATTTAAGGACCGAAGAGAGAATGAAATGATCGTGGCTCCTACTCATGAAGAAACAGTAACTGATATGGTTGCAAAAAATGTTAACTCGTATAGAGATTTACCTTTTACTCTTTACCAAATTCAAACGAAATATAGAGAAGAACCTAGACCTAGAGGCGGTCTCTTGAGAGTTAGAGAATTTGAAATGAAAGATGCTTATTCATTTGATAAAGACCAAGAAGGGTTAGATGTTTCATACAAAAAAATGGTTGAGGCTTATAAGAAAATATTCTCCAGATGTTCTACAGAGGTGGTTATTGTAGATGCAGATTCTGGAGCTATTGGCGGTAAAGAGTCTAATGAATTTATTATGTTAGCAGATTCAGGAGAGGATGTAATCTTAATAAGTGAAGACCAACAATATGCTGCTAATGTTGAAAAAGCTGTATTTAAAAAAGATATATACGAGAAAGAACCTGAAGAAAACTTGGAAATTATTGATACCCCAAAAATAAAAACTATAAAACAACTACAAGATTTCTTAAAGGTTCCTGCATATAAAACTCTAAAAACGGTAGTTTATAAGTTTGATAAAAAATTAATAGGTTGTGTGATTAGAGGTGATTATGAGATAAATGAAACAAAGTTAAGAAATTATTTAAATGCAACATATTTAGAACCAGCATCCGAAAAAGATATTGTTGACTTAGGGCTAATTCCAGGCTTTATATCACCTTATGGTGTTGATGATATTGATTTTATTTATGATGATTCAGTTTCAATGGGGCCAGAAAATTTTATTATTGGAAGTAACATTTTAGATAAACATTATAAAAACTTTAATATTTCTAGAGATCTAGGTGAAGTTAAAATATTAGATATTGCTGAAGCTAAAGAAGGTTTTGTATCCTTAGGTGGTTCTGCATTAACTTCAAAGAAAGGAATAGAAGTTGGACATGTTTTTAAGCTTGGAGATGCCTATACAAAGAAAATGGATGCAAAGTTTTCAACTAGTCAAGGGTCAGAAGAAAATATCTTAATGGGATGCTACGGAATAGGAGTTGGAAGACTATTAGCAGCTTGTATAGAGGCAAATAGAGAAGAAAATTCTATGAATTTACCAATTTCAATAGCTCCCTTTTCAATTTATCTGGCTGCCTTGCAAGTAGATGATAAAGAAGTAATGGATATTTCAGAAAAACTTTTTTCTGGACTTTCTAGTTTTGGACTTGATGTTCTTTTTGACGATAGGGATGTTCAGCCTGGGGTAAAATTTAACGATTCTGAGCTACTATCTTTACCATTTAGAATTATAGTTTCCAAGAGGAATTTAGAGTCAGGGTTGCTAGAAATATTTTCAAGAGATGAAAATATTACCGATAAATTATCATTTGAACAAACAATAGAATATTTTAAAAAAAATCAATTTGATACTTAAAATTTTCCTAGTTCATGATAGTATGTAATCAATAGAAAAATTATTTAAGGATTAATTGGAAGTAAAAGTGGGTTTTGCCCACTTTTTTTAATTTTATGGTTATCTTAGGAGGTAACTTTGAAAAATGAACTTTTTTTAGCTTTAACACAGCTAGCTGCTGAGAGAAATTTGCCACAGTCTATAGTTGTTTCTGCTGTCAAAGAAGCGTTAGCATCAGCTTATAGAAAAGATCCTGCTGCCAAAGGACAGGATATTCTAGTTGAGGTAGATTCTGAAACAGGTGATGTTATTGTGAAAACAATTTTAAATGTTAAAGAGAAGGATGAAATAGAAGATCCTTTATCTGAAATCTCTGAAGAAGAAGCACAAAAATTAAATAAGGACCTAAGAGTTGGTGATTTTATTGAGACCGGTTTTATGGAGTATAATCCAGGCAGAATAGCTGCTCAAACTGCAAAGCAGGTTGTTTTACAAAAGCTTAGAGAGGCAGAGAGAGATTTAGTCTTTGGTAAATTTGCTGATAAAAAAGGACAAGTTATCGTTGGAACAATTCAAAGAATCGATTCAAGAAATGTTTTTGTAGACATAGGCAGGGCAAATGCTCTAATGCCTCCATCAGAACAAACCTCTTATGAAAAATATAGAGTTGGACAACAACTGAAATTTTTTGTAACTGAAGTTCAAAGAACAGCTAGAGGTCCAGAAATTATAGTCTCAAGAACCCATCCAGAACTATTAAGAAAACTTTTTGAGTCAGAAGTTCCAGAAATATCTGCTGGAGTAGTGGAAATCAAAGCGTTATCGAGAGAGGCTGGAGCAAGATCTAAAGTTGCAGTTTCATCAGAGGATGATGACGTCGACGCTGTAGGAGCTTGCGTAGGCCTTAGAGGAATAAGAATTCAAAATGTAGTGAATGAATTGCTTGGTGAAAAAATTGATGTTGTAGACTGGAGTGAAGATCCCAAGGTATTAATTACTAATTCTTTATCGCCTGCAACTGTTTCAAATGTGTCAATTAATCCTGATGATAGCTCTGCTACGGTTACTGTTCCTAAAAAACAACTATCTTTAGCAATTGGTAAAGAAGGACAAAATGCTAGATTGGCAGCCAAGCTAACTTTATGGAAAATAGATGTTCAAGCTGAAGAAGAAGTAATAATAGAGCAACCCGATGAAGTTATTGAAAAAGTTTCAGAAACAGTGTCTGTAAATAATACTGAAGAAGCCTCACCCAAAGAATCTTCCGAAGCAGTACAAACAATTGAAGAGGTTTTCGATGAAACTATTCTTGAAGAGTCTCCTAAAGCTAAAACTGTAGATGAAGAAGCAGAGTTAATGGCCTTAGAAAAAGAAATTAAAGAACTTGAACAAAAAGAAGAAGATGAGATAAAACAGAAAAAACAAAAAGAAGATATATTGGACTTTTCATCTGAGGATATATGGAATCTTGATGGAGTCGATTCTAAAGATAAGTCAGATGAGACTATAAGATTTGCTGAAGACATTGAATCTTTAAATACTTTTGGAAATAATAACAAAAATTCCAAAAAATCAAATAGCAGAAAAAAAAATAAAGGATAATGTTAGGGAATAAATTTGACTACAAACGAACCAGATCAATCAAATTCAGAAGTGATTTCACGAGATCCAGTATCCTTACCTCTAGTAGTAACTGTTGGTGATTTAGCTGAAATACTTCAAGAGTCACAAGTTGATGTAGTTAAAGCCTTGATGAAATTAGGTGTAATGGCTTCTGTTAACGAAGAGGTTGATTTTTCTACAGCAGCAAGAGTAGCTCAATCATTTGAAATTCCTGTATTAAAGCCCAAAGAGTCTGTAGATAATAAAAATGCTTTAAATGTTGGATCTTCTATAGATACTTCTGATAAGAATACTGGAGAAAAAAGAGCTCCTGTAATAACGGTATTAGGACATGTCGATCATGGCAAAACAACACTTCTAGACGCTATTAGAAAAACTAATATTGTTGAAAAAGAAGAAGGTGGTATTACTCAGAAAATAGGTGCATATCAGGTCAAACATCAAGGATCTGAGATAACTTTTATAGATACACCTGGACATGAAGCTTTTTCCTCTATGAGAGTATCGGGAACGAGTGTAACTGATATTGTAATTTTAGTTGTTGCTGCTGACGATGGATTGATGCCTCAAACCATAGAGTCAATAAATCATGCGAAAAATGCTAATGTTCCTATTATTATTGCAATCAATAAGTGTGATTTAGAAGGTGCTGATGTAGATAAAGTAAAAGGCCAACTAACTGAACATGAACTTATTGTTGAAGATTATGGGGGAGAAGTCCTTTCTGTTGAAGTATCTGCATTAAAGGGAGATGGAATAAATGAACTTTTAGAATCTATTTCTCTTTTATCAGAAATAAGTGAACTTGAATCTAACTCAGCTCTATCAGGAAAAGGAGTAATTATTGAATCTTATAACGATCCAAAAAAAGGATCTATTTCTACAGTTCTAGTAAAATCTGGTTCATTCAAACAGGGTGACATTATAGTTTCAGGAACAAATTCTGGAAGAATTAGACAGATGATAGATGGTTATGGGAACCAAACTAAATCAGCTAAGCCTTCAACACCAATACAAATTATGGGTATAGGTGGAATTAATGAAATAGGTGAAATCGTAGAAGTTGTTTCTAGTGAAAAAGAAGCAAAAAAAATCATACAGAAATTATCTAGATCTAATCAAAAACAAAATAATAAAATCACAACTTTATCTCAGGTAGTTAAAAGGGCTAAAGCATCAAAGGAAAATGAGATAAATGTAGTCATTAAAACAGGTTCAAATGGAGCATTAACTGCAGTTGAACAAGTAATTAGTGATCTTACAAGTGAAGATATACAGGTAAAAATAATCTCTGGATCAGTCGGAGCAGTTACAGATTCTGACGTAATGCTTGCTTCAAGTGCAGAAGATTGTATAATTGTTGCTTTTCAAACAATAGTACAGGATGGTGCAAGATCTCATTCAGAGGCCAATAATATTCCAATAAGAAGCTTTGATATTATTTACACATTAGTTGACGAGATAAAAGAAATTATTCAAGGCTTGAAGGGTGAAGAGAAATCTGAGGTTAATATAGGTTCAGCTAGAATTTTAGAAGTTTTCCCTAGAGGAAAAGTTCAAAATATTGCAGGAGTTAGAGTAACTGATGGAAAAATATTAAGAAATGCAAGAGTCAGATTAGTTAGGAATTCTGAGATAATTTTTGATGGTGGAATTGAGTCTATGAGACACCTTACACAAAATGTCACCGAATTGACTAATAATCTAGAGGGTGGAATCGTATTAAATGGTTTTCATGAGTTAGAAATTGAAGATGTTTTAGAATGCTATGAATTGAAGTAATTTATGGTTGATTTTAGACTTGAGAAATTTAATAATTCTGTAAAAAAAATTGTTGGTGATTATTTGTCCAAAGATTTTTATAATGATGGCTCAACTATAATTTCGATAACAGATGTAACTACAAGTAGAGACTTTGCTCATGCAAAAATTTTGATTAGTATTTTTACACAAGATCATTCTATTGATTCTATAATTGACGATTTAAACCAAAAAAAAATTTTATTTCAAAATAGACTTTCAAAAAGTATAAGAACATCTAGAATTCCGAAAATAAAATTTGAATACGATAATAGTTCTGAATTTCAAAAGCAAATTGATGATTTGATAAACCAAATATCTACTGAATAAAATAATAAAAATGAAGTTTAATGAAAGTGGAATCCTACTGGTCAATAAGCCAATCAATTGGACTTCTAACGATGTTATAAGAAAAATAAAATCAAAAAATCATTTTAAGAAAATTGGCCATGCTGGAACATTAGACCCTTTGGCATCAGGAATACTGCCAATTTTAGTCAACGATTCAACAAGATATTTCAATTATTTTCAAACCTTCAAAAAATCATATCTTGCAGAAATTAAGTTTGGCTTATCAACATCTACTTATGATTTAGAGGGTGACGTTGAAGAAACAACTGATAAAATCCCAGATGATTTGAACTCTATTAATGAAAAAATTCCTTACTTTTTAGGATCAATTAAACAAGTTCCACCTATCTATAGTGCAATCAAAAAAAATGGGAAAAGGTTATATGATTATGCTAGAAATAATGAAAATGTTCATCTTGAACCTCGAACAGTAAATGTTAGTGAAATAAAAATCATTAGTTGGGAATCTCCAAATCTCAAACTAATAATAAAATGTTCAAGTGGATTTTACGTTAGAAGTTTTGCGTATGATCTTGCGAAATCTTTAAATTCTTTAGGAGTACTAGTTAAACTATCTAGAATTGGCTATGGACCTTTTGAAATAAATGATGCTTTTCATTTAAGTAAAGTTGAAGAAATTAAGAAAAATCTTCTTTCTATAGAAACCATATTTGATAAGAATAAAAAGTTGATTTTTGATAAAAATATGGAGAAGGAATATTATCAAGGGAAAGTTTTTTATTCTGAAAATCTGAGTTTAAATTTATTGAATAATGATGAGATAAAAATATATAATTTGAAACATAAATTTATAGGTTTACTAACTTTTGATAATTCAAAGAAATTTTGGAAACCTAAAAATATAATTAGGTGATTTTGAGAATAACCATCAAAAAATTCATAATAATCCATAAAAATGCCAATAGAAACTATTAGAAAATTTTTCCAATTAAAATCAGCTGCTGGTATCTTGCTACTTCTTTCAGCAATCACAGCAATAGTAGTTGAAAATTCACCATTAAGTGACTTCTACTCTAAGCTTTTACATAGCTCTATAAGTATTAATATCTCAACTTTTTCTATAGATAAGGATTTACACCATTGGATTAATGATGGACTTATGGCAATATTTTTCCTTTTAGTAGGTTTAGAAATTAAGAGAGAACTACTCCAAGGGCATCTTTCTTCAAGAGAACAATTTAGCTTGCCTGCAGTTGCAGCTATTGGTGGTATTACTATACCTGCTATTATCTATATAAGTTTTAATATTGGTAATGAAGCTACTCTAAACGGTTGGGCAATACCAACGGCTACTGATATAGCTTTTGCATTAGGTGTGGTTACATTATTAGGAAACAGAGTTCCTATTTCGCTGAAAGTTACTTTAGTAGCAATTGCAATCATTGATGATCTTATGGCTATAATTATAATTGCCTCTTTTTATTCATCTGACCTATCTATAAATTATTTAATTTATGCCCTTGTGGCTACAATTATTTTATTTTTCTTGAATAATAGAAAAGTTAAAAATTTATTACCATTTATAATTATTGGAATATTTCTTTGGGTTTTTGTACTAAAATCTGGAATTCATGCTAGTTTAGCTGGAGTTTTACTAGCTCAATTTATTCCTTTAGGATCTAATGAATCTAAAGATCAATCACCTTTACATAAATTAGAACATTCAATAGAGCCATGGGTTAATTTTATTATCTTGCCAATTTTTGCATTCGCTAATGCAGGAGTTTCTTTTTCTGGGATGAAAATTAATCTTCTTTGGGATCCAGTAACGATTGGTATTATATTAGGTTTATTCTTTGGAAAACAAATTGGTGTAATGTTGTTTACTTATTTAGGTAGTTTGTTGAAAATCTGTAAATTGCCTTCCGACATTACATGGATGCAATACTATGGACTCTCATTAGTAACTGGAATTGGATTTACTATGAGTTTATTTATTGGAAGTTTAGCATTCACAGATCCTGAGTATCAAACGTCCGTTAGACTAGGTGTTCTAATTGCTTCATTTTTTGCTGGTGTTCTTGGCTATCTCACATTAAGATTTTCAACAAAATCTTCATAACCTTTTATAACTTAATAATTTGATATAAATCTAAATTAGAATGCTTAATCCATCATAAGCTAATTCCATTTTAATATTTGTTTTAATCGAAACTGCTTTCAAAAATTCATTGACCTCATGATGATCAATATCATGACAAGCATCTGTAAAATAAGCTTTATGGGGTTTTAATTCCAATGTTTTTTCAATAGCTTCTTCAAGAGTAAAATGTGATTTATGCTTTTTCCCTTTTCTAAGAGCATCTAAAACTAAAATCTTACTTCCCTTAATTTTTTCCATTGTTTCATCTGGAATGAATGAGCAGTCACTAATGTATGAAAAATCTCCTATTCTATACCCATTGGCATAATAACTTCTGCCATGATTAACTTTTAGAGGTAAAAAATCTTTTCCAAAAATATTTATTTTATCTTTAGTGATAATATTGAAATCTAACTTGGCTACAGTTCCACCTGATGTGATTTTTGAAGTATCTACAAGATAATAAAATGTTCTGCTTACTACGTCTAAATCTTCTTTTCTTAGATAGATAGGGATACTACTTTGAGTATTGTTAGTCCAATCTCTTAGATCATCAAAACCTCCTGCTGCATCTTGATGAGCATGAGTGAGTATTACTGCATCAATAGTTTTTACATTATGCTTTGGAAATAAGTTTATAGCAGATTGATAGAAAAACTTTCCAGCATCAATTATTATGTTTTTTTGTAAATTTTGTTTATTTATTTTTACCAAAAGACTTGTATTCAGTCTTCTGTTTTTTGAATTTGGTTTAATGGCATCATTACAGACTTTGCATTTTGAATCATTAGTCAAACAGCTGACTCTTGGTATGCCTTCAGATGTTCCAGTACCCAAAAAAACAATTTCTATATTTTGTTTATTCATTTAAAAAAGTCCTTCTACAGGATCTGCTCCGAAACCTAAATATTCCTCAGTAATTAATATACCATCTTCCAATGATTTTATTGTTTTATTATTCCATTGCTCCATTTGAAGGTTTTTGCTTTTAGGATTATGTAATTCTGCCATATTATCAACAATTCCAGATTCAATTAGCGGCAATCCCCATGGCTCACCTCCTCTATGAAGAAAAATCTTATATTTTTTCTTATTGATATCTACTATTTTTAATATTGAGCTGATTCCTCCACACCATGTAATGTCCGGTTGCCAAATGTCATATGTTTTATTTTTCAACATGATTTCAAAGTTATTATAATTAAAATCATGCTCGCCTCCAGCAAGCTTTATACCGTTAAGATTATCAATCATAGAATCTTCAATCAGCATCGTGTCAGGGGTAGAAATATCTTCAATCCATTCAAGTCCTATTTCTGATAATTTCTTAGACATCATTTGTGTATACTTTCTATCCCATGACATATAACAATCTATCATTATTTTTTTTGAATTAGAAAATTTAGATTTAATTCCCTTAATTAAATTAATTAATTCTTTTGACTCATTATTGAAATCATCTTTAGACTTTATACTTAATTTGAAGTCCTGTAATCCTAATGAATAGTATTCAGATACATTATTTCCTGTCGCGTAAGTTCTTATATTTTTTTTATGATTTTTTTGATCGTTCAATAGATTTTTTATTGGAGATTCATAATATTTGCTATAGGCATCCCAAATTGCAAGATCAATTGCTGAAATTGCCATCAATGCTATACCTGCTCTACCGTATGGAATACTTTCAAAAAATAATTTATCAAATAAATTAGTTATATCCGATAAATTATTAATATCTTTATTTATCAAAAAGTTAGATAAGTGACCATTGATAATTTCCATACTCGCTTTTCCACCACCTCCTGTTCCAAACCCATAAATTTCATTCTTATCTGTATGAATTTTGATTATTATTTGCCATAAATTTGGTCTCCAACCTGCTAAAGAAGTTTTATAAGAAGGGTATACTGCTTCAATTTTAGTTATTTTCATCGACTAATCTTTCCAATTTATGTATAAAATATTTAATTACGGGGTGTGGCGCAGCGGTAGCGCACTCGCTTTGGGAGCGAGGGGTCACAGGTTCAAATCCTGTCACCCCGACCATTAACTTAAGTTTAAGTTAAACTATAACAGCATATTGTGAATCCCATAAAATGAAATGGTTTTTAGGAACATACAGTAAAAGAAATAGCGAGGGAATTTATCTAATTGACTTTGATGAGTCAAATGGAAAATTTGAATTGATTAATTCTTTCGGAGAACAAAGCCCATCAAACCCATCATTCTTGGCGACAGATATTGATAATAAATATTTATACTCTGTAGGAGAGTCTGGTTCCCCTAATCCGGGTGTAGTTGTTTCTTATAGTATAAATAATAATAATTTAGAAAAAATTAATGAAGAATTTACTAACGGTGATAATCCATGTCATTTAGCTGTAAATTCCAAAAATGACTACTTGGTTGCAGTAAATTATAGTTCTGGAGATTTCTCTACATACAGTTTAGATCAAGGAAAAATATCTTTTATAGAAAAAAAATCTCATGAAGGTTCAAGTATTAATACCGAAAGACAGAATGAACCTCATGCTCATTCAATAAATTTTCTTGATGATGATAATTTTTTTGTATGTGATTTAGGTATAGATAAAATAATTAAATATTCTTTAGATCAAAAGACAAAAAAAATAAAATCTTCAAAAGCAATCAGTACCACACCTGGTTCTGGGCCTAGGCATTTTGTAATAAATAAAAATGATAAACTAGCATATTCAATTAATGAGTTAGATTCTACAATTACATCTTTTAGAATTGATGAAAAAAATGATATCAGTTCATTTCAAAACATTTCAACAATTCCTTTTGATTATACTCATGAAACAACTACGGCAGATTTACATTTTTCTGTAGGAAACAAGTTTTTATATGGGTCAAATAGGGGACATGATTCAATTGTTCAATTTGAAATCAAAACTGATGGGTCTCTAAAATTTTTGAATCATTTTTCAACTCTTGGAAAAACTCCAAGAAATTTTGGAATAAGTAATAGCAATAAATTTGCACTTGTAGCTAATGAGAATTCAGATACAATTTATAGCTTTTATATAAATCAAATCAATGGATCTTTTGAACCTACAGGTAACAAAATAGAAATTCCCTCTCCAGTTTGTTTATTGGAGATTTTCAAATGATGGAGATAAGGTTTTTTTTGTTGTATCTAAAGTTAATATTACGATAGCTCCAAAGATAGAAAAAAAAGCTGAAATCCATATAGCAATTTCATATCCTCCAGTTACCTCAAAAACAAGCCCAGGTATGAATCCTCCAAGGGCCATTCCTAAACTTGCGGCGAGTATTTGCCATCCATAAGTAGTATCCATAGGGAAAAATCCATAATATTTTCTATTCATTATTGGAAAAAGGGTTCCTTCACCTCCATAAGGGAAAGCCCAGATTATTCCTACCAAATAGAACATCCATTTACTTTCTACAAAAACCCATGGAATTACGAATAAACCTTGACCTAGAAAAGCTAGAAACATAATAGTCCTTGGGTTTATCCCATCTCCTAAAATTGGAGTTATAAATCTTGTAGACATAGAAACTATCATAATTAGAGTTAAACAAAAAACAGAGTCTGTATAACTTATACCCTTGCTAGTCATTAATGGAACCAAACCTATAAGTATAACTGCATGTCCAACACAACCTAGAAAATGTATGTTCATAAGGTTCCAAAATGCATTCGTTTTATAAATAAAATTCTGAAGATTCAAAGTGTAATTATCAGTTCTTGATTCAACTTTCTTCTCATCATTTTCAGTTTCTTTTGCACCATAAGGTAATATATTTTTATCTCTTGGAGTATTCCTAAAAAATTGTAAAGCAATTATCATTATTATCGTTCCAACTATGCCACTTGATATAAATGTTGTTTGCCAACCAAGTTTATCAAGCATAATTCCCATAAGCTGAATAACTAATGCAGGGCCTAAACTCCACATGCCTATAATTAAACCTGTAGCCAGTCCTAATCTTGTTTTAAACCAAACTGCAACTGCTGGGATTACTGGTACTAAGAACATTGATTGAGCAAATCCAAAAATAATTCCGTATGAAACATAAAACTCAAATATAGTAGTTGCTAGAGCTGTCCAAATCATTCCAATTAGGAACAACAAAAGACCAATATACATAGTTTTTCTAGCACCTATAATTGTTGATGAATATCCTGCTATTGGTGAAGAGAATGCTGTAACAATCGACATTATTGCGTAGGCTATACCTATAGACTTAGGATCCCAAGCAAATTCTTCTACCAAAGGATCAATTATTATACCGAAAGCCATTCTTATTGCAGATCCAATCATTTGAGCAATAGCGCCGACTGCAACTATAACCCATCCGTAATGAGTGAAGTCTATTTCTGCAATATTTCTTTTTAATTTAGTTAGTGAAGAGGACATAAAAATATACTCCCTCCCTCCAACCAAGATGTCTCGTAATTTTTGTCTTGAGTAAGTTTGTTAGATGATTCCCAAGCCACAAAATAAATTATAACGATCATTGAAAAAATGAAGGATAAAAAGAATAAAAATATCCCTTTATATGGAATTATAGATTTATCTAGAGATGTAGGAGTCATTCAATTAATATTATCAAAATTTATCATAATAATCTGATATTTATAGAAACTTGTAATTAATTTCTAATGCAAACTTTGATTCGAATAATTATTATCTTTGAAAAAATAATAAAAATTATGCTTTATTTGAATTCGTGCCCAAGATGTTCCAAGGGAACTATAGAATATTATGAAGATTCTGATGGGAAATCTATAAAATGTTTGATGTGTGGATTTAGTAAAAATTCTATTTCTAATGCACCTAAGAAAAGAAAATCTAAAATTTCATAATTGCTTCTTAAAAAGTCTTTTCCCTTCTATATAATATAAATATATTTATATTATGATTTCAAGAACG
>CETB01005851.1_pt1 | contig 19695 bp, 14 predicted proteins | sample 356381 | NCBI WGS metagenome assembly CETB01 (sample SAMEA2622545, study PRJEB7988) | marine metagenome | biome: marine biome (ENVO:00000447); feature: deep chlorophyll maximum layer (ENVO:xxxxxxxx); material: "saline water (ENVO:00002010), including plankton (ENVO:xxxxxxxx)" | depth 155 m | reverse complement strand
CATCAAGAAAATCCCGAAACTCTGCTAGAACATGCTCTTCTTGGTCATTTTCATCATCTGGAATGTGATATCCAGCTTGTTGAAGCACTTCATCAACCACACAAATAGGCGTTTCCATCCTTAAAGCAACAGCTATAGCATCACTAGGTCTACAAGAGATTTTTTTAGTTCCATTTCCATCTCTGAGATGTAATTCAGCGAAAAAAGTTTTATCTTTGATCTCGGTTACTACAACACGTTGAAGTTCAGCATCAAGGTTTTGTATAACAATTGCCAATAGGTCGTGAGTAATAGGCCTCGGAGGTTCAACTTGATCCATTGCTAAAGCAATTGAAGTAGCTTCAGCGCTTCCGACAAAGATTGGTAGGAAAAGCCCCCGATCAGTGGACTCACGAAGTAAGACAATTGGCGAAGAAGCTGGAAGTTCAACTCTGACGCCTACTAGCTCCATTTCGATCATATCTAGAACATAACTGTCTTTTGAGAAAATAACTCAGGTAGACATATTTTTTGTAATAATTAAACCGCCTAATGAATAAAACGTCGAACGAGCAGCGATTTTAACTCGTAGCCGAGATGGGATATCTCGGTTACGGCATACTTCGCATCTTCACCAGCTAAGCCTACTAATCTTTGATCAAGAACAGCTGCTTCGCTTTCAGCTGCTCTTCGGTATGCGCGAAGATGTCTTGGTTCGATACCAAATCCTAAAAAGCGTGAAACAATCTGAGCGATTAATAGGTCGTCTACAGTATAAGTTTCTCCGCTAGAAGTATTTTTTTTAGGAAGTAAACCGAACTGCTCCATTGCTCTAAAGTCTGTTTCCGTTAACCCGCTTCGTTGGAGAATTTCGTTCTTGGATATTTCTAAAGAATCGTCTGGGGGTAAAGCAGGATCAACGTCATGGAAATTCCGTTCATTTTGGGGTCCTGATTCTAATTGTCGGGTTCCAGAACTTAACCGTTCTCGTATTACTCTTAAGGGCAGAAAGTGTTCGCGTTGCTGCCTGAGTACCCAGCGAAGTTGCGCCAGATCGCTCTCCGAATATTTCCTATATCCTGATGTTGTTCGTTGCGGGGTCAGGAGACCTCTAGATTCTAAATATCTGACCTTTGAAATTGTTAGGCCAGAGAATTCGTTAGAAAGGACATCAACGACTTCTCCGATGGTGTAATTGGATTTTTCATTCACTAGTAGTTTCCTGAAAGAAGACCAATTTAAATTTGCCGATTTGCAATGTGTCTCCTGGTGAGATTTCAGTTTCTTCATCGATTTGAGACATATTTACATAAGTACCGTTTAAGGAACCGACATCTCGGACACGTGCCGTGTTGGATGATATTTTGACTTCAGCGTGCCTTCGAGAGACTGTAATATCGTCAAAAAAGAGATCGCTTTTGGGGTGTCTACCAAGTGTTGAGATCTCTCGGTCTAGAATAAATCGAGAGCCGGCTAGTGGGCCTTCAGTGACTACAAATCCTGTACCTGTAGCTGTTCCTGAGGCTGAAGCGACGTCGTTATGCCCATCTGAAAGAAAATAGGTCTCTGTTGGCTCGTCAGCTTCCATAATCAGCTCGCTATCAATTCTCCGTACTGCTCAGGTGATAATAAGTCCGGCATGGACTCATCTGATAATTGAATTGTACAAATCCAGCCATCACCGTATGGGTCTTCGTTTAACAGCTCTGGTGATTCAACAAGGTCGTGGTTGACTTCAATGATCGTTCCAGGGATAGGTGCGTATATATCGGAGACCGACTTGGTGGACTCAACCTCTGTAATACTTTGGCCAGAACTTACAACGCCTCCAATATCTGGAAGATCAACGAACACAACATCACCAAGTGCATCCTGAGCATAATCAGTTATTCCAATTACAGCTGTGCCACTCTCTATTCGCACCCACTCATGATCTGAGGAATACAGCAAATTCTCAGGAATATTCATATTCTGACTGTACACCCTACGTATGCAAATTTCCTCTTGGAATTTACTGAAGCGATTCTCTATGTTCCTTCAGTGCATTACGTGCTAGTGGAATGTAGCCGAAGGCAGCGTAATAGTGAAGAAGGAGTGACGGAACCCCGATACAGTAAGCGATAATTTCCCATACTTCAGAATGTGTGCCGACTGTTCCAGCAGATATGAGGAAAAATGGGAATACGAACATTAGCCCAAAACTACTTGTCTTTCCTAGCCACGTTACTTCTATTGCTTTTGCGCCTAAACCACCCAAAATCAATGCTGCAATAGCAACAATTGACTCCCGTACTAGTGTTAGAATTCCAAACCAGATTGGCACTGAACCATCTATTAGCATTGAGAATACTGCGACCAAAAACATCACCCTATCAGCAGTGGGATCAAGAATTTTCCCAAGGTCTGAGACCTGATCAAATCTTCGCGCTATCCAACCATCGACCCAGTCTGTGGCACCCAGTATTCCAAGTAATAATGCAGCAGCTAATCTGCGTTCTTCTCCCAAAAGAAGCCAAACAAATATTGGCACCGTTCCAAGCCGGGCGATCGAAATAACATTTGGAATAGTATAAATGTTGTCTCTCCAGCTTGAATCTAGTTCTGAATCACCATTTACTTCCATTAGAGTTCCTTAGTCTATTATGGATCATTGGAGTAAAGAATGTCTTCTGTATTCACTAAAATTATCGCAGGCGATCTACCTGGACATTTTGTGTGGAAAGATGAGTTATCTGTTGCATTCCTGTCCATAAACCCTATCGCTACTGGGCACACTCTTGTGATTCCTAGATTAGAAGTAGACCATTGGTTGGATCTACCCCCAGAGATGAACACCCACTTGGTTAAAGTGGCCCAAATTATCGGCAAAGCTCAGATGGATGCTTTTCGCCCACTTAGGGTCGGCATGATAATCGCAGGCTTAGAAGTGCCGCATACCCATCTTCATGTTATCCCCATGGAAGGGATGCAGGATCTAGATTTTTCTAGAGCAGATACTACCGTTGACCAATCAGCACTCTCTGCTAACGCACTCCTAATAAAAAAGTGTTTGGAGTCCAAGGGGCATTCAACTGGGATCTGATCACTTATTCTTGTGTAAGGGATACTAGGCCTTGCCTTTCAGCTTCTGCAGGCGTTACGTAGGCCTCAATTCCAGCATTACTATATACCTGAACGAATCTTTGCCCTACACGAATATCCGCTTGAAAGTCAAGAATATCTACTCCAATCCAACCAATTGGAACTTCGCTTCTATCAAAAATAAACCAGTTAACATTTCTGACGGCATCACCGCCTAGCCTGTCATCGTATTCACTAGGTGGTGAAAATTCGAGAAGGGCAATCCGTTCGCTTAATAGAGGTAGCATTTTCTCCGAGGCACGAACTACTGCGTCATCTGGAACTAGCTCAGCCAATTCAAGTCGGGCAACATCAACTGGATTTTGCCTGCCCCATGTCCATGGCTCTTCGTAAGGAGACGTAACTGAGTTCGCAGCAAAAAACACTATCGAAGTAAAAAGTAATGCTCCGATAATTGCTCTATCTACGTTGACTCTTTGGACGATAATGCTTCCGGTTTTAGCAAGGGCGAAAATCAAAGCAACGAAGATGAATACAGTTATAGGAATAGTTTGACTTGCTTCACTTAGTTCTCCATTTTGCACATTAGCAGTTAGATAAATCGCGAAAAGTGGAAGGGCAGGAACCAGATATCTTGGAGCTACAACAGGTAGAAACAAAACTGGTGCAAGGAGTGAGACTCCGACTAGAAAATTAGCTTGTGAGAAAAGTTCGGATAGAAATACCAAAGGGCTGATGATGATTCCCCATACAACCGAAAATGGGTTACCACTCCCGTAATCAGAGAACGCCTCTACGTGTGGATAGTGCCCAGCGTTATACAGCGGTTGAACTCCAAGAATAAAGATGGTGGCCCATGCAATCCCGAGACTTAATGTCTGGTATCCGATCTTTTTCTTACCCTCTAAGAGCCATAGAACCCCCAACCCTGCAATGGCAAGTCCCAAGTCTGCCCTTGCTAGGAGTGCAATCGTAACAAAAATCCAATATCTCAATGTTTTTTCTGAAAAGCCCGAATAAACAGCAGAGAAGAGAAGAGGTAAAGCTAATACTTCTAAGTGAAACCCCGCGATATTCACTGCATGAACAGCGCTATAGAGGCTGTATACAATAATGATGGCGGTACTAGCCCCTGTCCTCAAATGAGCAATATTGCGGCTCATTCGCCAGAGTGGAATTACAGCTAAGGCTAAAGCGCCTGCTTGAATAATTATCAGTGTTATTGCGGTTGGAAACAGCTTCGTTAAGCCTGCTATAGGGTATATTAAGTAGCCTCCTTGCAAGGAAAGGTAATTCTGACCAAGTAAGGATGCATCTGGGGTAAATCCTTCGCCAATAAGCCAAACGGATTGCATAATAGCTGCAAGCCCCGCATCCTGACTTAGTTCGCGTGACCTTGCTAGTGCTAATAAAGCAAAAATAGTCCATAGAACGACAACACAGCACCACGGGAAAAATCTGTCAAAAGCAGAGCTCTCAAAGCGGGCCTGCCATTTTAAGAGTCTATATTCAAGACGTTTTCGCCAATGTAATGTCATGGTTTAACTAAAATAGCAGAACACCAAGTAGTTCAGGAATACCTACGCATTACTTATTATGCTCTAACCTGAATAGGACAGGTAGTAGAACGCTCCAGCTGCACTGACTCCTGTGACATTTCTTCCCGGCGCTCCCACAATTAGGTCGCCATTCAATGAAGCGAACGACAGTCCAAAGAGGGCTTCCGCTTGGGAGTTGCCCGTGATTGATGACTGATATGGGTACAGTATTTGATCATTCCCAGTTGAGATTTCACCATTAAGTCCAGGGAGTATCGCTACTGCACCAGCATTCATTTTCTTTGATATTGACTCACCAGGCACTCCGATGACCACATCAAGATTCTCATCTTCAATTAAGTCAACCACTTCAATGTAATGGCCGAATTGATCGCCGCTTTCAACTCTGTTTTTAACCCCTCTGGCATTTTGATAAAGGGTTTGGACACTGGGGTCTGTTTGCGACCAGTCTCCGGGGTTGTATCGTATTTGAACTTGTCCAGCATTTTGGTGTTGCCCCAAGTCTTCTCCAGGTATTCCTACTACAAGGTCCCCTATGCCGTCGTTATCTATGTCCCCTATAGCGAGAGCTGATGCAAATCTGTCTCCTGTTTCTGCTCTTCCAGGCCAATTGGGAGAATTTTGATAATACCAATCGCTTCCTATTCCGGATGTACCCTGAGCTGATCCATAGAGAATATGCAGGGCTCCGGCTTCGTATTTCGTTCGCGCTCCCCAACCCACTGTCTCGCCAGGAACACCGATTACAATATCGTCGTACTGGTCTCCGTTGATATTGCCGACGGCAATTGCTTCACCAAAGGCATCATCAACTTCAGGCTTACTTCTGATTCTTCTCGTATATTGGTGGAGGGTTGTACTTCCTTCTCCATTCAATCCATTGTTGGAGCCATAGATCACATGAGCTAAACCAGCTCTTTCCTGTTTTGCCACCCCTTCACCAGGTACTCCAACAACCAAGTCATCGTATGAATCTCCGTTTATGTCACCCGACGCTAACGAGAATCCAAACAGGTCACCTACTTCAGAGTGGGTGCCTATTCCGGGACTATATTGATGTAGCGATGAGGGTGCTGACAGTCCGGAATTGCTTCCGTACAGAACTGTAATCATTCCAGCATCTATTAGCTGATTATTGCTACCTAGATCTTCGTTGGGGACACCAATCACTAGGTCATCAAAGCCATCATTGTTAAAATCTCCTGCGATAAGAGATGAACCGAATCGATCGCCGCTTTCAGGGTCTGTTGTGAAGCCGTCACTTCCTTGGTTGAAGATTGAAATAGTCGCTAAATCAAGTGTTCCGTTGAAAACGTATACTGCTCCTGCGTTGCTCGCCCCATTAATTGCTAATCCTGGGGCTCCAACGGCAATATCATCAGTACCGTCTCCATTAAAGTCTCCTGTTGCCATGGAGGTCCCTAGCCTGTCGTTCTGTGTTGGGCCAGCATCTGCGGGTATTGAACGTCTATCAATTTGAGTTCCTGAATAGGGCCTGGGGACTACTGGTGATGATGGATCTGATGACTGACTTTGACCTATAGCGTTTTCCGCTATAACAGTGAATGTGTAGCTAGCGCCATTTACGAGATTATTCACATTGCACTGAACTGAACTTGTGGTGCAAGATGCACCCGCTGGTGTACTTGTCACTCGGTATAGAGTGATGGGTGTTCCCCCATTCGATGAGGGCGCATCCCAAGTGATAGTAGCTGAACCATCCATTGCCGTTGCGGTAACGTTTGATGGTGTTGTCGGAACTGAGAAGGTAGTAAACGTTGATATGGCCCAGTTGCTAAATCCGGTTGCATTTTCAGCTCGACTTCGGAAAATGTATTCTACACCATTTGAAAGGCCAGAAATGTTGACTGAATTCACAGTACCGGTTTCTATTTGATTCCATAAAGTACCAGTATGCGACTCAATCCAATCTATATAGGCGGAGACTCGTGTATAGACACCGGGGTATCCACTTTGTGCGCATCCTTCTCCCCAACTCACGATTCCGACGAGGTAAAGGGCACCAGCGTAGTTGCCGACAAGTGGTCCGCCGCTATCTCCTTGACAACTATCGACACCTTGTCCACCGGCGCAGAGCATAACCGAATCTAAGATTTCAACACCACTTGAACCTGGATATGATCCGCATTGGTCGTCGACTGACACAAGAGCACCTTGGAGAACATCCGAGGCGCTTCCGCCCCATGATGTCCTTCCCCAACCAGTAACAAAGAGAGAGTCGCCATCCTCTGGAAGTGAATACAAATCGAATGGTGGGAGTGATCCCGACTGAATGGGCGTTTCAAGGTGTATTAGCCCTATATCATTTGCCATAGTATTTCGATTCCAATCAGGGTGTATCAAAACTTGGTCAGCGGACACGTACGTTGAAGCTGGAAGGTTCGTAATTCCGTGTGCGACACTTACCGAACTCGCAGTTACGTATGCAGAACCCCCGTTTGGAAGATACTCGAGGCAATGTGCTGCTGTAATAACCCATTCATCTGAGAGTATTGACCCTCCACAGGACATTACCCATCCGGGATCAGTCGCAACCTCAAGCGAGACTTGATAGGGGTGATTTGTTATAGACACTGGATTCCCGCCAACAATGTCGGGAGTAACCTCCCCGTAGGTATTTGAAACTGCTAGCCATTCTCCAACGTCCGATTCAACCTTTCGGTACTGTATTTCATATCCCTCAATCGCTGACCCACCATTGTTCGGGGTTCCCCAAGATAATTGGACTTCACCTGACGCTGTTGAAACAACCGCTAAACTATCGGGAGAATCTGGAACTGCCAATGGGGTTACGTCACTTGATGCAGTTGATGGAGAGCTTTCGCCGATGGCGTTCGTTGCGGTCACAGTGAAGCTATAACTTGTGCCATTCGTGAGCTCTTCTATCGTGCAGCTAAGGCCTGCAGTGTTGCATGAAAGTGCACCTGGGTTAGAAGTTGCTGTATACCCAGTAATTGCCGATCCGCCATTGGTGGTCGGCTGTTGCCACGTTATTGTCGCCTGTCCCGATGTAGCTGATGCAGTGACATTAAGAGGTGCACTCGGCGCGCTGGCTGGTACAGTTGCGGGGCTACTAGCACTGGCATCACTCTGGTTTCCTCCCGTATAGTTCGCAACGACAGTGAACGTGTAGGAAGTACCATTCGTTAAACCAGTGACGACACAGGAATTAGTTGATGTTGTGCATGACCCGCTAGGGGTTCCTGCAACAACGTATCCTTCGAGACTACTTAGATCAGATAACGCTGGCGAGTCCCAGGTTACAAGCACTTGGGAATCACCTGGAGACGCGTCGACATTTGTTGGCGGCGGATACTGCATAGTTTCTTCAAGGATCACTAATCCTTTAGACCATGTCTCCCCTAGAGAAGTTCCTGATAGTCCCACTCTATAATTACCTGCTATCGCGGGGGATATCTCTTCAGGGATAAGCCATCCATAGCTCTCGTTCGAGAGTGCTTGATTAGCATTTATAGTTATTGTTTCTGAGTTAACTGGCTCAAGAATTAATCGAGCACAGAAGAAAGTTCCTTGATCCCAATCCCAATCGTCGAGTATCTTTAACTTCCAATCTCCTGATGTCGATTTACCATTAAATGCAGATAAAGCTTCTCTAGGCCTCGATTCGCCAACGTATGGAGGTGCTCGGTCGGAGATTGACTCAGAGGCGCTATCGGTAAAGTAGGCTAAATTCCCCGAACAATCTTGATCCCCAGTACCGTAGTTATTTTGTGACCCACCGTTTCTCCTGGCGAGCAGAACTTCTGTGCCATCAGGATGGACAAGTGAAATATTTAGATCAGCTACATAAGTGTGATCAAATCGCAGTCCCAATTGAACACTATCGATTGTCCCGCCCTCTTCTACAGATAAAATCACTTCAGTAAGGTCATCTTGCCCACCGATATCTGGCATAGAGTACACACCCTCAACCTCTGCAAATGCTACGGACTGTGCTATCAGATCTGCTGTTTCACCTATCGGCCCATCCCAGTCCCATGATGTTTGAACAACTTCTTCGGGGCTTGGAACTTCAATCTCCCGCGGCAGGATAAATTCGAATGTTCTTTCTTCAACATTAAAAGTTGCGGAACTTCGAATAGTACGCCCGGAGTTATCAGCTACTTCAGCAGTTAGCCGAAGAAGCCCAATAGTGTTTGTTTGGTAGGTTAAAGTTGCGCCATTTCCTAGTGTGTTTCCGGAAACATCTTTCCATGTAACTGAACTTGATACATCTGTTCCATCCGACCGCAAGGCAATTGCAGTGATCTGGATTTGTTCATTTTGATAGATGGTCAATCCTTGTGTATGGCCTGGAAACGTTATTGATCCTGATGTTGTTGCAAGTTCTACTGCAACTTGAGCATCTAGCTCTCCTCCGAAAGCCAAAATACCGTTTAATACATTTGTAGGTCGAACGGAGTCACTGAGTATTGCTGATATTTCTTGCGGAGACGCCCCCGGTTTCATTCCAAGGATCAATGCGGCTACACCAGCTACATGTGGACTCGCCATAGAAGTTCCATTTAGTGAAGCGTAACAATCAGAGCCACTTGTTTGACCGCAGTACTGATGTGAAATTGTTGAGAGTATAGATACTCCTGGAGCTGCTATATCAACATTACTGATTCCGTAATTAGAAAAGCTAGCTAAATCCCCCGATGAATTTATTGCTGCGACACTTATTATGTTCGTGTTGCTATATGCAGCAGGATATGAAGGATCTGAGTCTATATCTCGTCCGGAATTACCTGCAGCAGCTACGAATGTATGGCCAGCCTGGTTTGCCGACTCAATTGCATTGAAGAGGCTTGTGCTGTAACCACCTCCACCCCATGAATTATTAGAGATTGGAGCCCCATTAGCTACTGCGTAATTTAGAGCAGCAATCGCATTATTGCTGAATCCATTACCAGAGGAATCCAAGAACCGCAATGGCATTATCTTTATATTGTTTGCAACACCGGCAACACCAATGCTGTTGTTTCTTACAGCCGCGATAGTTCCTGCGACATGCGTCCCGTGTCCGTTGCCATCTTCAGGTGAATTGTCGTTGAAGGCAAAATCCCATCCATTAGTGTCATCGATATACCCATTCCCATCGTCATCTATTCCATTCCCTGGAATCTCATCCTGATTAGTCCAAATAACGGAAGATAAATCAGGATGGCTAACATCGACACCCGAGTCGATTACAGCAACGACGACTTCACTAGCTGCAGAGGAAATGCTCCATGCTGCCGAAGCATTAATTCCATGGTCACCTACAAGTCCCCAGAGTTCACCGATACGCGGATCATTTGAAATATTGTCTGCTCTAATAACCTGGTCGAACTCTACATATTCTATTAGCTCGGACACTGAGAGGAAGTTTTTTGCATTGATGTTACCTTTAACGGTTTCTAGCAAGTACATATTTGAATGAGGAAAGTGGTCAACTACCGTTGCGCCTATTTCGCTGAGCAAACGATTTATCTCGCTAGTTGAAGCGTCAGATGTGAATTTCGCTAACACTGCATATGGATTTGTTTGTAATTTTGGATATTTCTCCAACATTTCTGTGGCGTAGTGGCGTGCCCACTGCCCTTCAGATTCAGTCAGACCCATTGCCATTTCCGAATCACCCTGAACTGTTTGAGCTATATCGACGGCTACTGCAGAAGGTGCGAATAACAATGAACTGGCCATTGCTGCAGCTGTAATCATGACTGCTAGTTTGGAAATTGCAGTTTTTCTCATATTTAGTTCATCTTGTCGATCCACGTTATACACATCCTAACTCAAGCTTTCTTATAATGGGCATCGCCCTATAGGCTCCGTGTAATCCTTATATGATTGTGTGATGGCCATCGATGCGGTCCTTTTCGACCTTGACTACACACTTTTTGATTCTGAAGCTTCAGAGCGAGAAGCCCTCAATATGACTCTTCTTGACAATGGAGTTCCACCTACTGACAAAGCAATTACCCTCTATAAGGCTTTTAATAAAAGCCTTTGGGAGATGCTTGAAAAAGAGGCCATAGATCTGGAATATCTTCGAGTCAATCGATTTGAACAATTATTAGAAGCACTTGATGAGAGTAAAGACCCTAAAGCCCTTGCTGATACTTACACGACGAATTTGGGAAAATGTGGAAGGTTCTACCCTGAAGTAAAACCTCTTTTAGAAAGGTTACAAGGGAAAGTTAAATTGGCAATTGTCACTAATGGCGTCAGCGAAACGCAAAGGTTACGCCTAGAGATACATGATTACGAACGATACTTTGATGCCATTGTTGTTTCAGGCGAGTTTGGTATACCAAAACCAAATCCCGCTATATTCAATGAAGCACTCAATCTGCTTGGGCTAAGTGAAGATCGAAATGTAATGATGGTTGGAGATAGCCTCTCGTCTGATATGGAAGGGGCAAGGATTTCAGGTTTAATTTCATGTTGGTTTAATCCAGAAAGTGACAGAAATACCGCTGATGTAGGTGTTGATTACACAATTCAGTCTCTGATCGAGCTGGTAGAAATTTTAAATATCGGTAGCTGAAGTATTGGTAACCATTTCACGCAGCTCTCTCTTAAGTATTTTTCCAGATGCATTTCTCGGTAAAGGATCAGTAAGTATTGTGATAATTTCCGGAATTTTGAACGAGGCAATCTGACCTTGTAGCACAGTCGTTACTTGTTCAGCCGTTAAAGTTTCTCCTTGGCGAACCATGATATGGCAGGCGACTTTTTCACCTAGTCGCTCATCTGGAATCCCGTAGACGGAGCATTCGTACACTTCAGGTATTTCATATAGTGTTGCTTCGACTTCGGCACAATATATATTTTCTCCACCTCTTAGAACCATATCTTTTACGCGATCGCTAACGAAAACTCTTCCATCTTCATCTATGTGGCCGATGTCGCCCGATCTCAGCCATCCATCTACTATGGACTCTGCTGTTGCCTCAGGGCGATTCCAATATTCAGTTATTATTGTGGGCCCGTTGAACCATAATTCGCCCTTCTCCCCTGCACTAACAATTCTTCCATTTGAGTCCGTTACGCGTAATTGCATGATTGGAACTGGTCTTCCCGTAGATGTTGGGTGATCAAGAAACTCTTTACCCGTATTTTGCGGGCCGTAAGCATTTGTCTCTGTCATTCCATATCCTAAGCCAGGTTTACCTCGTTGGAAGTTTTCGTCTATCCGCTTCACAAGCTCTGGTGGCATTGGCGCTCCTCCACCACCGACAGACCGCAATGAGGATGTATCCCTTGAATTGAAGGTCTTAGCTTCAAGTAAATCCCAGCTCATTGTAGGAACCCCAATGAAATGTGTTACATCTTCATTCTGTATCAGTTCAAGAGCTCGATCAGGGTCCCATTTATGCATCATCACGAGTTTTGATTGACCAACGAAAGATCCAAGCATCACAGGAATTAGACCGGTTACATGAAATAACGGAACGCATAGCATGAACGAATTTCTTTCTGGTTTATCGTTGTCGTTCTTTTGAGGTTCTACCAGTTCTGCTACTTGTGCCCTGGCAGAGAATCCCAAGAGCGCGCTTAAGATAGCCCGATGTGAGCTCACTGCACCTTTGGGTGTTCCTGTCGTGCCAGAAGTATACAAAATCGTGGCGTTCTCATCAGGATCTATCTGGACTTCTGGCATTGTAGATTCGGATTTTAGTAGAGCTTCAAGTGGGATATTTGAGTCGTTTCCTTTTTGGGTTGATCTTACATTGACGATTTTCAGGGACGATATGTCCGTATTGGATTCTAAAATTTTTTCAATTCGTTCGGTGTCTGCAAAAACAACTTTTGCTTCACTGTCGTTTAAAGCAAAACCTAGTTCCTCTGGCTCCCACCATGCATTCAGAGGTACGGCAACAGCACCAATTGAAGTAATAGCAGCAAATGCTGCTATCCATTCAGGGTAGTTCCGCATGGCGATCGCAACTCTGTCACCTTTTTCTATATCGAAATCGCTTGCCAGTGCAGATCCAATTTTGCCCGATAGCTCCAAGATCTCGGGCATAGTCCACCGTTCATCTTCGTAAATAACGAATTCATCTTCTCGATCTGCTGCCATCTGATAAAGAAACCTCATGTTGGGGGGCGTCCCCACGAACACCCTTGTATTGATTCCACGTATTTCAGTTTCACTTATTTCAAATAGGCTGCCTGGAGCACAGACCTGTTTCACTGCTTCGACGAACGATAATGACATTAACGGTTTTTACCACTGAAATAGTCTCGGCGAAACACCAAGATCAAATTACTTTTTTAGGAGGATAATTGGAAGGAACTTCTGATTTCATAGGCAGTTTGTTGAGATGTTGTAAATAGTAGACCTTTCATACCAGCGTTTTCGGCCCCTTCAACATTAGCTACTAGGTCATCTATCATTAAGCAGCGACTGTTTTCAACACCTAGCTCTTGGCTAGTTAAATCGTATATCTCCTTATCTGGTTTTCTCACTCCTACTTCTGATGAGTCCACAATGACGTCGAATAAGTCATAGATCGGGATGGTTTTTTCAATTACTGGCCTGAATTCTCGAACGGCGTTGGTTAGTAAAGCAAGGCGATATCCAGTCTTACGTAATTCTTCTGCTATCGATATCATCGCTGGGTCAGGTTCGTTCTCCGCTTCGGCAACCCACGGAAGGAAAAAGTCTAGATCAAATGTCGCTCCGTAAGGAGTTAGACGGTGTTGCATTTGTTTAGCGAAAGTAGAATCAAGCGGTTGTCGTCCACATTCGGCCTCATGCCAAGGGTTGTCCTGTTCAGATTGAGATTCACCAAATATTATCTTCGTAAATACATCTTTTGGGACCTTCATGGCATCAGCTAAAAGCTGGACTCTCCAGAGCGGAGAAAACGACATAACTCCACCGTAATCAAAGATCGCTGCTTCAAGAGGAAGTGCTGATTTGTCCTTGCTATTTGAGTCGTTCATGCCTGTATTGCCAATCGAAGTCATTACTGTAGTTTCTCACCTTACACCGCATAATTCACCCTGCGTTGGCCTAGTCTTTAACCAATGAATGATCGCACTGATACACCTGAATACAGATACGACGCAACATTTGCTAACACGATCGAGGAGAAGTGGCAATCCCGTTGGGAACAAGATGGAACTTATTTTGCGCCTAATCCATCTGGGAAACTCGCAAATCAATCTAACCGTATTGAATATCCCAAGCTTTTTATAATGGATATGTTCCCGTATCCTTCAGGCTCAGGCCTACATGTTGGTCATCCTTTAGGATTTATTGGAACAGATGTTTTCGCAAGATATAAGCGAATGACTGGATACAACGTGCTTCATACGATGGGATACGATGCTTTCGGTCTACCAGCTGAGGAACACGCGAGACAGACTGGCCAACATCCTCGTGATAACACCAATGCAAATATTTTGAATATGAGGCATCAACTTCGTCGTCTTGGGCTAGGTCATGATAGTCGGCGCTCAATTTCAACAACTGACCTTGAGTTCTACAAATGGACACAGTGGATATTTTTGCAACTGTTTAACTCGTGGTATGACCCTACAGTCGATAAAGCAAGGCCCATTTCGGACCTTGAATCTCTTCTTTCGAATGGAGAGATCAAATTAGAGAATGGATCCGATTGGGATTCATTGACCGAATATCAGCAAAGAGAAACAGTTAACTCATATCGCTTAGCCTATTTGGCTGAAGCTCCAGTTAACTGGTGCCCAGCACTTGGAACTGTATTAGCTAATGAGGAAGTTACTGCTGAAGGCAGGAGCGAGCGTGGCAACCACCCAGTTTTCCGTCGACCCCTCAAACAATGGATGATGCGAATCACTGCCTATGCCGACAGACTCTTGCAAGATCTTGAAATCCTTGACTGGAGCGAGGCAATAAAGACAATGCAAAGGAATTGGATTGGCAAAAGTGAAGGTGCTGAGATCACTTTCAAAACAAAAGAATCGGAATTCAAAGTCTTCACGACTAGGCCCGACACTTTGTTTGGGGCCACCTATATGGTTTTAGCGCCGGAACATCCACTTATGAAAGAAATCGTAGCTGACATTTGGCCTGACAACACGCCGGAAAAATGGACAAACGGGATCCCTACACCATTAGAAGCAGTTCGAAATTACCAAAAAATTGCATCCCAGAAATCTGATCTAGATAGGCAAGAAAGCAAAACTAAAACGGGAGTGTTTGTTGGGGAATTCGCAACAGTACCTGTAACTGGCAAGAGAATACCTATCTTTATTTCTGATTATGTGCTGATGGGATATGGAACAGGGGCAATAATGGCAGTGCCCGGCCAGGACGAGCGCGACTGGGAGTTTGCCAAGGAATACGACTTGCAGATCATTCGCACTGTCCAGCCTCCTGAAGGTTGGGACGGTGATGCATTCACGGGAGACGGTCCTGCAATCAATAGCGAATTTCTGGATGGGCTGAATATCACGGATGCTAAAGAGAGAATGATTGAATGGTTAGAAGAAACTAAGAACGGCACTAGGAACACAACATATAAACTCAGAGATTGGTTGTTTAGTAGGCAAAGATATTGGGGTGAACCGTTCCCCATCGTTTACGACGACGAAGATTTACCTGTTGCTGTGCCGGAAGATTATCTTCCAGTCGAATTGCCCGACCTTATGGACTGGGCTCCAAGAAGTTTGGATGAGACAAGCGATCCTGAACCTCCGTTAGGTCGAGCCTCAGATTGGGTATATGCAGAGCTAAACATCGGTGATGGTATGAAGACTTACAAACGTGAGTTAAATACAATGCCACAATGGGCTGGTTCATGTTGGTATTACTTGCGGTATCTAGATCCCACCAATGATGAACAGTTCGTCTCTAAGGACGTTGAGGATTACTGGATGAATGGAGAAACTGGCGGCGTCGACCTATACGTTGGAGGCGTCGAACACGCCGTATTGCATCTCCTGTATAGTCGGTTTTGGCATAAAGCTCTCTTTGACCTTGGTCATGTAAGTACGCCAGAACCTTTTCATCGCTTATATAACCAGGGCTACATTCAAGCTGCTGCTTACCAAGATTCGAGAGGGATCTTTGTAGAAGCTTCAGAAGTTGTAGAAGAGAATGAAGAATTTAAATACCAGAATGAAGTTGTGACCCGTTCTTTTGGGAAAATGGGAAAGTCGCTTAAAAATTCAGTCACTCCAGATGAGATGTACGATCAGTTTGGCGCTGACACGCTTAGATTGTATGAAATGTTTATGGGTCCACTTGATCAAGATCGCCCATGGGAGACAAAATCGGTTGTTGGGTCTTTGAGGCTTCTCCAACGAGTATGGAGAAATTTGGTTGACGAACAAACTGGAATCCTTCAAGTCACTGATAGAGAACCCTCTCTAGAACTCAAACGAATCCTTCACAAAACTATCCAGTCGGTAAGGGAAGATATGGAGAATCTTCGTTTCAATACCGCCATTGCTCGAATAACTGAACTCAATAATGAGATAACAAAAACTGATACGGAAACACCTCGAGAGGTCGCAGAGGTCTTAATCCACTTAATTGCACCTCTTGTCCCTCATATCGCTGAGGAACTATGGGAGATGCTTGGAAATGACTCTAGTATTGTTTACTCCCCTTTCCCTGTTCCGGATCCTACTTATTTGGTAAGCGAAACAGTTGAAATACCTATTCAGATAAATGGGAAACTTAAAAGTAAAATTACTGTATCAGCTGATTGTTCTTCTACAGATTTGCGGGAGGCTGCACTAGCCGATGAGAAGATAGCCTCGATGGTTTCGGAGAAAGAAATCAGGAAAGAAATCATCGTAGATGGGAAGTTAGTCAACTTTGTCATTTAGACTCTGATTGAATAAGCAATAGGATGACCCTGATGTCAAGCAATTACAAATCTGGACTAGCATGGCCGAATGAAGAGACTGGGCGACTATTCCGAGATCTCTATGGGACACTCTGGTGCGGTGGATCACTATCTCATGAACTGAAAGAAGCTGTGCGAGTTCGTAATGCTCGAATAACTGATTGTGGATACTGAAAAAACGTACGGTTCTCCCTAGCTCGTGAAGCTGGGTTCGATGAAAGTCAAGTGGAGTTAATTGATGGAAATTGGAAGGATTCCCTTCTATCGAAAGATATCGTTGCCGCCCTCAAGTTCACTGATCATTTTATTCTTACTCCTGGCCCAATCTCTGATGAAACTAGGTCTTTGCTTTTATCATCCTTCACTCAGAACGAGATAGCTGAATTATCTATTGGGGTTGCTCTATTCCATGGGTTTTCTAAGATGCTGATCGCCTTAGGAAGAGAGCCGGAAGAAATGGATACTACGATTGTTCCAACGCCACAGTTACCAGATTCTGCTGTTTCAAGCGCTAATTTTTCTAGTGATTTCTCTCACCTCTTTACTCACATTCCTGATATTGGAATGAGATGGGAAATTTTAGAAGGCGCTTTACTCTCGATTGGTGACGTACCCGATAGTGCTTTGTCTTTGCTAAAGCATAGGATGTCCGAGCTTCTCGGAGTTAATTATTTAGTGAGTGATCAAGAGATTACCCCCATCGAAAATAGTGAATTACTTCGAGATGTCTCTGAGAACTTCGTATTTGATATAAGGTCAATCTCTTCTGACACGAGAAGAGAGATAAGCGAGATTTATAGTTCGGAGGGATTGCTTCAATTGATGTTTGCCATGGCGCTATATGATGGCATTCTGAGAATGGAAGCAACCAAGCTCTAACTAGGGTTAACCTCATAAAAGACACAGAACATCTCACTGTTGCCTGCATATACTGCTTCCAGATCGTTCGGGCATTCTTCTCCGGCTGGAACTATACGATAGATTGTTGCATCAAAGTCCCCACTCACGCATGGAACCCTTATACCTTGTGAGCCAGTCCCATTGTTCATACAGCCAAGGACTGGGTCTGTCGGTCTGACAACCGGAACTGACCTATTCGAATCATCGTTATTGCCAATACCTAGCGATGCAATTACAGCTACAACTATTACTCCCACAAGTATCAATGCAAGAGGGATAGGCCTAACTATTTTTGCGAACCATGTGATTTCCATTTCTTCTCTAGTTGCAAAGCGAGGTGTTGCTTTTTTTGGTGTGGATTCAGCAGTCCACTCTTGATAAGAGGTTCGATTGCTGGATTGGTAACTTCTGTTATTTGATTTTTCGCTTATAAGTTTTAAGTCATATTTAGAGCGCTTTTCTCTGTTTGATAATGTCGACCAAGCCTGATTAAGTTCGCGCATTAATTCTTCTGATCGTGCTTGATCTCGTTTCGATGCGCTCCGGAAATTATCTGGATGAAGTTTTCTAGCTTTAGCTAGATACGCTGCCCGAATTTCTTTTGGTTTAGCAGTCTCAGGTACTCCAAGCATTTGGTAAAAAGTTTGTCTTTCACCCATTCCAATTCCTCCAATATGATCCTAACCGATTGAATTTTTATTGAATACTTGTAGATCACTGAATAATATTTGATCGTGGGACTACTTATCGCTTGCCCTAGGTGTGGTGAATCTGATCACCTAGTTGGGAAAACAATTGACAATGAAATTTCTGTCCATTGCGAATCATGTGGCTTGACATGGTTACGCGATCTTCAACCGTATTGCGATAGATGCGGGTCTAAGGAAGTGAGGCCAGCGTATGAAGCTGTTGTAGCCAAATCTCGCGGATCCCAACTTTCTATGCAAAGCGCAAAGTTAATATATTTATGCGAGCACTGTGATGCAGTAAAGCTTTCTCAGTATCAAAAAACAAATTCGCCGTTGATGCCCGCCCAACTACCTACGGAATAGTAAGAGTTATTTTGAAAATTTTTGAGCAAGAGTTTCAAGTCCTGTAACTCGAGAACCTTTTAACAATAGTGCAGTATTCTCTGGCTCTTGAATTTTGTCTTCTACGGTCCGGTATGCCTCATCAAAACTAGAAACAAGCTCACCTCCGTATTCCTTAACATTTAGTGAAATAACATGAACATCATTGGATCTGGCTATTTCTCCTATTTCTTTATGGCAACTTATATGGTCATCACCGAGTTCGGCCATGACTCCAAGAACAGCTATGAGGTTTTTCCGACCGGTTGAAACCAAAGAGCTTAATGCCGCTTTCATAGATAGGGGGTTTGCATTATATGCATCATTAATGATTAATATCCCGTTAGGCGTTTCGGATATTTCCATACGAAGTGGTGATATTTCCACTGACTCTAATCCAGTAGCAACGGTTGAAATTGGAGCTCCAGCATGCATAGCAACGGCTGCTGCAGCCAGAGCATTAGTCACGTTATGTTTCCCTGGAGCATTAAGTTGAATTTCTAAACTACCCCAAGGTGAGCGCAGGTCGAAACTTGCTTTTAGGCTGGGATTTAACATGATATTTTCAGCTACTACGTCTCCACCTTCCATGCCATAGAGAAGGATTTCTGCCGAGGTCCTAGAACCTAGTTGTCGAACGTTAAGGTCGTCATAATTTAAAACTGCTAAGGAATCTCTATCCAGTGATTCCACGAGCTCGCCTTTAGCGTTGATTGTGTTTGCAATGCCACCGAAAAATTCGCTGTGCGCATTACCGATACATGTAACGACACCTACTTTTGGATTCGCTATCTGACAGAGTTTTTTGATATGCCCAACTCCCCTTGCTCCCATTTCCAAAATTAGATACTCAGTTTCAGGCGGCGAAGAAAGGATTGTGAGTGGTACGCCAATTTCATTATTGAATGAGCGTTCGCTTGCCCACACTTCAAAGGAAGGATTTAGGCATTCACGGATCATATCTTTCGTTGTGGTTTTTCCTACTGATCCAGTGATACCGATTCCAATTGGATCTAATTTCCTAATGACTTCGTTAGCCAAGGTGTGAAGAGCTTCTATAGTGCTGTTTACTTTGATTCCATTTTTTTGAGCTGTTCCGTGACTATATAAATGGCCAACTGCCCCAGATGATATTGCATCTTGAATAAAATCATGTCCATCTCTTTCAGCGATTAGTGGAATAAACAAGTCGCCTTTTACAGTTGTTCGTGAATCCGTTGAATAGCCAGTTACTAGGCCAGATAGATT
>CETB01061638.1_pt1 | contig 19770 bp, 16 predicted proteins | sample 356381 | NCBI WGS metagenome assembly CETB01 (sample SAMEA2622545, study PRJEB7988) | marine metagenome | biome: marine biome (ENVO:00000447); feature: deep chlorophyll maximum layer (ENVO:xxxxxxxx); material: "saline water (ENVO:00002010), including plankton (ENVO:xxxxxxxx)" | depth 155 m | reverse complement strand
AAATTAATTGGAGTTTATTTTTTCTATAATCTTCTTATAAATTTCTTTTAATGTTTCTAAATCACTTAGACTTATATTTTCATCAATTTTATGGATAGTTTCGTTCAAAGGTCCTAATTCAACTATCTCTGAACCCATTTTTTGAAAAAACCTACCATCAGAGGTACCTCCGCCGTTATTGATGACTGGCTCATAACCGGTTACTTCTTTAACTGATGCAACTATTTCATCAATAAAATATTTTTTAGTAGTGAGGTATGGAAGGGCGCTTAACACCCAATTTATTTCATAATTTATGTTTAAGTCTTTTAAAACTGCTTCAAATGCCTCTACTAAACTGGATTCATTTGATTCAGAACAAAATCTAAAGTTAAACATCATTTCCAAAGACCTAGGCACAACATTAGTTGCTCCGGTACCCGCTTCTATATTCGATATTTGGAAAGAGGTAGGTTGAAAGTGTTCATTGCCTTCATCCCATTTTATCTCTTGCAGTTTTGAAATAATTTTGGAAGTCAAGAAAATGGGATTTTCAACTTTGTCTGGATATGCAACATGACCCTGCTTACCAATTACTTTGAGAGTGCCGCTTAAAGAACCTCGCCTACCAATTCTAATGGTATCTGCTACTTTTTTATTTGAAGAAGGCTCTCCAACCAAGCAATAGTCAATAAATTCACCATCATCCATTAGCTTTTTTAAAAGCACGTCAATTTTCCCATCTTCTGGTTCTCCCTCTTCATTGCTCGTAAGCAAAACTCCCAATCTAATACCCAGATTAGGGTCTGTGGAAAGAAATTCTTTTAAAGCAATAAGGTAAGAGGCGATATTACCCTTCATATCAGCTGCACCTCTTCCGTGAACTTTGTCTCCTTCTATCACTGCTTCAAAGGGAGGATGAGTCCATTCTTCTAGAGGCCCTGTCGGCACTACGTCTGTATGACCTAAAAAACAAAGCATGGGCCCTTTTGTGCCCAAAACGGCATAGAGATTTTCTACGTTTTCGTAGTTTATTCTTTGGCAATCAAAGCCTAGTTCACTCAACAAAGGCTCTATGACATCAAAACATCCTGCATCTTCAGGAGTGATCGATTCAATCTTTATTAGGTCTTTTGATAAATTTTCTATATTCACGTTTTAATTATATGTCTATTAACAAATCTATATTAATATTTATTTCTGCTGATAGAATCAGTGTTTGAAACTTAAAACTCAAAGGATAAAAGAATGACTGAAAGAATAAAGCATGGCGACTTGCAAGTAAGCAAAAGTTTAGACCAACTAATCTCAGAAAAAGTTTGTGTTGGCATAGATGTAGAACCTGATCAATTTTGGAATGCGCTGAACGATATAGTTAAGGAATTTACTCCAAGAAATAAAAAATTATTAGAAGAAAGAGAGCAACTTCAAACTAAGATTGATAACTGGCATAAAGAAAATAAAACATTCGATAAGGCGGCTTATAAAGAATTTCTAAAGGAAATTGGCTACTGGGTAGAAACGGATGATGATTTTCAAATTGAAACAAAAAATGTTGATGCAGAAATATCAACCATAGCAGGGGCGCAATTAGTGGTGCCTGTAATGAACGCTCGGTTCGCATTAAATGCAGCAAATGCGCGTTGGGGAAGTCTTTACGATGCCCTTTACGGGACAGACATGATCCCAGAGGAAGATGGCGCTGAAAGAGGGGGTAATTACAATCCCATTAGAGGTGGTCGAGTCATAGAATTTTCCAAAAATTTTTTAAATGAGAATTTTCCTTTAGCTTCAGGAACTTACCAGGACATAAAGTCTTTTAAAGTAATAGACGGAAAATTAGAAATTACTCTTGAAGACGATTCTCAAGCTGAACTTTCTGACAGTAGTAAGTTTGTAGGTTTTTCTGGAACCGCTGATAATCCTGAAGGAGTTTTATTAAAAAATAATAACCTTCATATTGAGATCCAAATAGATAGAGATGATTCAGTAGGTAAAGATGATTTAGCAGGCGTTAAGGATATTTTGGTTGAATCGGCTATTACCACAATTCAAGATTGCGAAGATTCTGTTGCAGCAGTTGATGGAGAAGACAAAACTACAGTTTATTCAAATTGGCTAGGTCTCATGCAAGGCAATCTTGAAGAGACATTTGAAAAAGGCGGTAGCAAAATGACCCGTAAGCTAAATCCTGATAGAGATTATTGCTCCCCAGATGGAAGTGCCTTCACTTTACCTGGACGCAGCACGATGCTTGTCAGGAACGTAGGACACCTTATGACTACTCCAGCAATTTTGGATTCTGAAGGCAATGAAATCTTTGAAGGGATAATGGATGCAATGTTCACCATCACGATAGCAAAACATGACTTACTAAACCAAACAGATTTAAAAAATAGTAAAAGTGGAAGTATTTACATAGTAAAACCTAAAATGCATGGACCTGAGGAGGTTGCATTAACTTGCGATCTTTTTGCAGCGGTGGAAACGGCAGTGGGCCTTGAACCTTTAACAGCAAAAATTGGAATAATGGATGAAGAAAGAAGAACCACTATTAATCTGAAAGAGTGCATTAAGGTAGCTAAAGACAGGGTCATATTCATCAATACTGGATTCTTGGATAGAACGGGAGATGAAATTCATACCAGTATGGAAGCAGGGCCGATGATTAAAAAAGCAGAAATGAAACAACAGCCTTGGATCTTAGCCTATGAAGATTGGAATGTTGATAAAGGACTTCAAACAGGTTTCAAGGGTAATGCACAAATTGGTAAGGGTATGTGGGCAATGCCAGATGAAATGTTAGCAATGTATGAAACAAAACCTATGCATCCAAACGCAGGGGCAAATTGTGCTTGGGTTCCATCTCCAACAGCAGCAACATTGCATGCACTACATTACCATCAAATAAGTGTGCCTAATGTGCAGGAAGATTTACAAAGTAGAAAAGAGGCTGATATCGATAGTATCTTTGAGATTCCTTTATTGAAAGATCCTTCAAGTCTAAGTACTGAAGAAATTCAAGCTGAACTAGATAATAACGCGCAGGGTATTCTTGGGTATGTTGTTCGATGGATCGATCAAGGTGTTGGTTGCTCTAAAGTACCTGACATAAATAATGTTGGTTTAATGGAAGATAGAGCAACTTGTAGAATATCATCACAACATATTGCTAACTGGTTGCATCATGGTCTCTGCGATGAAGCTCAAGTCATGGAAACTATGAAAAAAATGGCTGTAATTGTCGATGAGCAGAATTCTGGGGATCCTGAATATGAGAACATGGCGCCTAACTACGATGGTGATGCATTTAAAGCAGCCTGTGATTTAGTTTTACAGGGCAGGGTACAGCCGAGTGGGTACACAGAACCAATTTTACATGCACAGAGGCTAGTAAAAAAATCTAGGTAAAAACATGCCCGAACTCTCCAGGTCAGAGTGGCTAGCTCAAGTCACAGAAGAAATAATTGACCCTGACCAACGTATTATTGATCCCCATCACCACCTTTGGCCTGGGGTATCTACAAAGTCAGGTGAAGAATCCTCACAGTACCTCTTGGAAGACTTGTGGGCAGATACTGGGTCAGGACACAATGTAACAAACACAGTTTTTATTGATTGCGGTCAGTGCTACTGGAATGAGTCAGACTCACGTATGAATCCGGTTGGTGAAACAGAATTTGTTAAGAACATCGCAGATGAGGCAAATCAAGACAGTTCACAAGCAAATATTTCAGGAATTGTAGGACATGTAAACATGCTTTTAGGAGCTAAAGCAGATGACGTTCTTGAAAAGCATGTAGAAGTTGGAGGTCATCTTTTCAAAGGCATTAGACATGCAGGCGGCTGGGATCCACACGAAAATGTAAGAAGTTCTCATCATAACGCCACAGAAGGGTTGTATTTAAGCGACCCTTTTCAAGAAGGCTTAAATACCTTAGTCAAACGGGATATGGTTTTTGAAGCATGGCAATATCATCACCAAATTCCACAAATTACAGAAATGGCTAAAAAACATCCTAACTTAAAAATTATTTTGAACCATTTTAGTGGCCCACTTGGAATTGGTCCCTATGTGAATAAAAGAGAAGAAATTTTTACAAAATGGAAAGAAGATTTAAAAGAATTAAGTATGCATGACAATGTGTATGCAAAATTAGGTGGACTCGCAATGCCAGTTAATGGATTTGGGTTTCACTTGGCTGAAAAACCGCCAAGTTCTGATGAATTCATTGAATTACAAAAGGATTATTATTTAACGGCATTAGATTTTTTTGAACCTGAGCGCTGTATGTTTGAAAGTAATTTTCCGGTAGATAAAGCGTCTATTTCATATTCTGTTTTATGGAATGCGTTCAAGAAAATTGCTGAAGATTTTTCAGAAACGGAAAAAGATGCCTTATTCTTCAGGACCGCTATGCAAGCCTATAAAATTACTGATTAAATCCTTGGATTTCTGCAGCTTCTTCACGCACAAGTTCAGGTCCACCAAGCAATTGACGATTTAAGCCAATTCTTTTGAACCAATAGTGGAGACCAAGCAAGTCTGTGAATCCCATACCTCCATGAACCTCAGTGGCTTTTTTTGAAACCATTTTAGCTACTTCAGAGATATGAGACTTAGCTTGGCAGGCCTGTAATCTGGCTTCGTCAGGGTCATGGTCAAAAGAATAAGCAGCTTGCCAAAGCATTGCATAACAAGGTTCAAGATCTGCTGCCATTTCAGCACACATATGCTTAACAGCTTGAAAAGAACCAATAACTCGATTGAATTGTTTTCTTTCTTTAGCATAAGAGACAGCTTTTTCGATCATAGATTCCGATGCGCCTAAACTATCTGCCGCATAGATTATTCGGCCAGCATCAATGACTTTTTTTATGATGCTAGGATCTTTCTCAGAGGCTTCTAAAACCTCACCAGCTACTTCTTTAAAACGAAGTTCAGTATAAGTTCTTGTTTTATCAACTGAAGTAAGTTGTATTTTTTCGATTCCTGCATCTTTAGCATCAACAATAAACATCGTTCCACCTTTATTCGATAGGATATAGTAATCTGCTTGGTCGGCATCAATGACAAACAAAGCTTTTCCATTTACTTTGCCTTTAACAAAATCAACATTAGCATCTTCTCTTGCTGCAACATATTCACTTAGACCAACACCAAATTTAGCCTCATTCGATGCAATCAATGGTAAATATTTCGATTGTTGTTCTTGATTACCACCTAAATTGATTGCCAGGGGAGCCATGACATATGCGCCAGTAAAAGGAATTGGACCAACACCCGCACCTAAACTTTGAGCTACAGCAACAGCCGATAATAACTCGGCTCCTAAACCCCCATGTTCTTCAGGCACTAAGAGAGCATTTATACCTAAATTAATCAAACCGCTGTAGATTTCTTGTTTTAACTTATCGTCTTCACCCTTAGCTATTTTTCTTATTTCTTCTACAGTGACGTTGTCATCAAGAAATTTTTTAACATATTCTTGAAATTGTTCTTGTTCTTCTGAAAGTCCAAAATACATTACGATGCCTCCGTTACTTTAGGTTCTTTTGGCATTCCTAGACCTCTTTCCGAAATGATATTTTTTTGTATTTGGTTGGTTCCACCACCAATAATCAAGCCAAGAAAGTACATATAAGTAAATTGAAAAGAGCCATTTTCTTTTAAGTAAGGAGTCTCTTCATATAAAGTACCGATTTCGCCTAATACATCTATCGCCAATCCTTCTAATTCATGTCTTAACTCTGTTCCTACTAGTTTTTGAATCATGCCACCAAGTTTTACATTTTGGTTGCTATTAATTTTAGATGAAAGAAGTCTTAATGAATGCGCTTGACTTGCCATGACTTTTCCTTGAATTTGCATGAGACGATCTCTGTAAGAGGGGATATCAATCAGCCTGCGCCCATCTATCGTTTCTTCCTTCATCATATCAATAAGAGTATTGAGTCTATTCATGGTTGCATTTGGATCAGCTAAGGAACCTCGCTCATGGCCTAAGACAGAGTTTGCCACTGACCAACCTTCACCTCGTTTCGCAACAATGTTTTCTTCAGGAACAGTGACGTCATCAAAAAATACTTCGTTAAAACCTGCTTGCAAGGTCATATCTACTAATGGTCTTATTTCAATACCTGGAGTCTCCATAGGGATTAAAATAAAACTAATGCCAGAATGCTTTGGTGCTTCTGGCTCAGTTCTAACCAAGCAAAACATCATTTGAGAGTATTGGGCTGTACTGGTCCAAATTTTTTGACCATTGATAATCCAATTCCCATCTTTCAAGACACCTTTGGTTTGCAGGCTGGCAAGGTCGCTTCCCGCATTTGGTTCGGAATATCCTTGGCACCAGATCATTTCCCCATGTAGAGTCGGCCTTATGTATTTTTGTTTTTGCTCTTCATTACCCCATTCCAAAAGGGTAGGCACAAGCATATCAATGCCTTGACCACCCATTCCGCCTGGAATTTTTGCATTTGAGAACTCGGTAGCAATGATTCGACTTTTGATGATGTCAGTTTCACCACCATAGCCTCCATATTCTTTAGGAATTGCTCTTGCAATGTAACCTTTGTCGATAAGAATTTTCTGCCATTCTGAACGGGTGACTTCTTTAGCCCCTTTTTTTGATCCTGTAGAACCTCTCAGGGTATCTGATAACGAATCATCCTTTCTTTGACTAACAAATGATACGCCTTCATATTCTTTACAGAAATCCAATACTTCTTGTCTGAATTTTTCATACTCAGGTCCAAAATTTAAATCCATAACTATCTCCTGTTCTCTTGTTTAATAAGGAAAGATTATTCTAGTAGCAATTATAAAAAACACCAACTGCATTTTAAAAAGCATTGTGATAGTTAGCCATTGTGCATGAATCTAGCTAAAATTAACCTAATATGACGAAATGGTTTTTTCTTTTTCTTTTAGCTTTGACAATTGTGCTGGGCGCCAGATTTTTATCTTATTCTCCCCTTCCTGAGATTGTTTTAGCGGATTGCGTACCTATAGAAGGTGAGATAGATAAGTTATCTGGTTTATGGGAATTAAACCGTATAGATAACTTTGAAGCATTGTATGAAAAGTCTGAGATGAGTCAAAATGAGCCCTTTAAAACTCTAGCAAATACTCTTGTTCCTTTTGTCATGGAAAGAAGCCAACTTTATAGAATTGAACTCTGTGAGTATAACGCTGCCCTAAGCTTCAATTTTTTTAATGAATGGTATGTAATGAAAGCTGAATTAGACAAAGATGAGTTGCCAAAGAAAAAATTAAAAGTAAAAGATGAAATCAAAGAAGCGTTTGAAAATGCCCTTGCTGAGACAAGGGAGGTTTTAGATATAGAAGACAAATCCAAGGCAGATAAAGAATTAAAAATATTACAAAAACCTAAGAACTCGATATATTCTGGGGAACTCATTGTTGATGGGGAAGAACTTATCATTTACGGAAGCTTTAATAACAACAGCTTTAAAGAAAGAATACTCTTCGATACTGGTGAATTAGTTCGTAAAATATCCTTTAGTGATTCTCAACTAGGTTCTATTACATTTAATTATAGAAGATACCCATAACGTTTCCACGAAAACTTTTATGCAAATTCTGCTATTGAAACCTAATAACAAAAGTACTTTAGGAATTTATACTAGGTCTAACGAAGGACTGGCTGTAGAATTCAATTATTTATGTGCTGAGTAATTATGAGCAAGGAATATATACTTAGAGTTCAGTGTCCAGATCAATATGGCATAGTTGCTAAAATATCATCTACGTTAAATAAAGCTAATTTATTTATCTTGGAGTCAGCTCATTATGGTGATCCAGAAACAAAAGTTTTCTTTATGAGGGCTAAGGTTGTATCTCCAAAAAAAGAACTAAACTTAGATAATTTCACTAAGTTTTTCTCAAAAGAATGTAAAAAGTTATCTATGACCTGGACAATTAATGATGCAAGTTTTAAACCTAATACAGCCATAATGGTTTCGAAATATGGTCATTGCTTGCAAGATCTTCTTTTTAGAGTTGAAACAGGCTCACTTCAAATGAATGTATCTTCGATTATTTCAAACCATCGAGATCACGAAAAAATAGCCGATTGGTATAAAATTCCTTTTCACCATATTCCTGTAATTAAAGAAAACAAGAGAAAGTCAGAAAATCAAATAAGAAAAATTCTAGAAAAAGAAAAAATAGATTTAATTATACTGGCAAGATATATGCAGATACTTTCAAAAAAAATGTCCAGCGATTTTTATGGAAAAATAATTAATATACACCATTCATTTTTACCTAGTTTTAAAGGAGCAAAACCATATCATCAAGCTTATACAAGAGGTGTGAAAATTCTTGGAGCAACAGCTCATTATGTATCAGACAAGCTGGATGAAGGGCCTATAATTGATCAAAGCGTTGAAAGGGTGGATCATTCTAAAACCCCAAAAGATTTAGAACTTATCGGAAGAGATCTAGAATCTATTACTCTCGCGAGAGCTGTTAAATATCATCTTGAACAAAGGGTATTTGTAAATTCAAATAAAACAGTAATTTTTAGTTAGTTTTCCCTAAAGCTTTCGATATTTTCCATCTTAGTAATTCTTTATGGTATTCAGTATTCTTATCAGAAGATGGAGAAAATAAATAAGAGTTAATCTTTTTTAAATTAACAAAAGCTGCTGCAGATGATGGAGAATCAAAACTTACGCTGTTTAAAATCAACAATAACCTAGAAACATAATAATCTTGTAAATTTTGATTTAATGAATTGATTGAAGAGTTATTGTTATTGTTAAAAATAGCATTAGTTAAATCATCAAGCATTTCGGAGGGAAGATATTTATTTCCATACAAAGAAGAATCAGTAAGCCTTTTTAAAACTTTAGAATTAGTAAAATGTCTTAAAACTTTTTTTTGCCCATTTAGTATGAATTTATGTATTTTAGGATCCTCAGTTTCTCCATAAAACTCGAAACCTCTTCTTTCTCTTTGCATTCTTTCTGCTATTTTTTTTGGAATTACCATCTTAGAATTATTGAAGTAAACTTCTGCTAGCAGTTTAAGAGCTTTCTTTTGATCAGTATAAGGAACAACTGAATAGGGAGGTTTATTTTTATCCTCCATTTGACTTCTAGAGACATAAATACCACCAACTTGCCTAGATATAACCTCAGCAGATACATGAATTTGTCTCAGTAGTATTCTATATCCTTGATATATTGATTCCCATGAATCAGATTCTGTTTTTAACTTTTCGTATAATTCTGGAATCATTGACTGTGATAGTAAAATTCGTTCATATGCGTAATCCATAGGTGAATTTGTCATATCACTTGTATTTATTCTTGGATCAATTCCTTTACCTGGAGATCTCATATCATCCGCATCATTTCCAAAAAGATATTCATCTGTTTTAGTTAAAGAGATGATTTCAGATAATTCCTGATCCGTTAAATTAGGTGTATAGCCGTATCTAATAGCCAAAATATCATATTTGCCAGGTTTTATATCTGCATATTGTCCTTGAGGTTTTCCTTTTGGAGCTATATTTAAAGCATGATAATCCATAACAGAAGAAGATAATCCCTCTTCATAAGTGACTTCTGGGTTATGAATATCATTGTTATCATGAAGAGTCGATGCTGCAAAATTATGGTTTAGACCAAGCGTATGACCTATTTCATGCAGTATTAACTGATATAAGTCTTCTTTGTAAAGTCTATCAAGCTCATCAACACTGCCATCTGTTATCTTGGCTGCTAACGAAGCAAAAAGTTTATTTTCATGTTTGAGAGAAGAGTATTCGCAATGAGTATGGTTTTTTGTATCATCGAATATCTCTGAATATCTTATTCGATTAGTTAAATAAATCCATTCAAGCATAATATCAGCTCCCAAGATTTCTCCAGTTCTAGGGTTTGTAAAACTTGGACCATAGCCTCCAAAAAGAGGGTTTGGAGAAGAAGTCCATCTAATTGTGTTATATCTAATGTCTCCAGCATCCCATTGCGCATCATCTGGCTGAATATCAATTTCAATAGCATTTATAAATCCTGCTTTTTCAAAGGCAATATTCCACTGCAATGCAGCATCTTTGATTAATTCTCTCAGTTCCAGTGGAGTTGAGTTTTCAATCCAAAATTTAATGGGCTTAATAGGCGGAGATAGATTTGCTGCTGGGTCTTTTTTTTCTAGTCGCCATTTATTAATTAGATCTCTATAAGGAGTAATATCAATCGAAGTCAGATCAGTGACTTGTTCAGTAAAATAACCTATATTTTGATTTTCAAATCTGGTTTCAAATCCTTCGTCTGGATAGGAAATAAAACTATATCTAACCTTTACTGAGTTATTTCTTTTATCTTGCGTATTTTCAGGTTCATTACTTGGGCTATTAAAAACATAATCTACCTCAATATCAGAATTTTCAGGATAATTATAAATATTATTTATACTTGATTTTGAGCGTGATATGGAACCAATTGAAAACTTTTTGTCTGAATCATCTCTGTCTCTAGGAGAATGAATTTTCGTTAGGGCTTCACTTAAAAATAAAGAAGTAACTTCTATTAAAATCTTATTTTTTTCTTTATTTGTTTTGACTATCCCAAGAGACTCTATGACAGAGTCAGAAATATTTGCATTTCTTGATTTAGAGAGAGCATTTGTCTCATCAAAATAGTAACCCGTATTAACTCTTATTAATCTTATTTGATCAAAATATTTATTAAATTTTAAAATTCCATTATCAAGATAATTTCCTCTCCATGAGCCAGCTTCAACAACACCATCTAAAATGTGGGCAAAGTAAATAAATTCATTATCTAGTTGGTCTTCATTGATCAATAAATAGACTTTTCCCTCTTCTTCATCTCTATACAAATTAAAAAACCCCTCATAAGAAGAAAATTTTTCTAGATATTCATCGAAAGTTTCTTCATCATTTCCATCTCCATTATCTTTTTCATCAGAAATGGCGAACATCGAAATGCTAAAAACTAAAAGTAAAATTATTTTATAGTTCATAAAGAAAGTAAAAAAAATTATTATAACGCAGAAGAAACCAAGAAATGAGAAGAAAAAAATTTCAACCATTTAAAATAACTTTTAAAAGCTTTCTGGGTATAGCACGGATAGTATTTGGGGGAATAGTCGAAAGTTTTTTGGTTAGAAGAAATTTAAAACAGCCAAAAGAAGATCTAGTTACTGAGTTAGTCAAGACTAAAGCCAAACAAACCCCAGATTCAGTTTTAAAAGTTATCGATGACTATGGCTGGAAAAAAAAATTCTTGATGAATATAGGTGACGTGAAAGGAGCAATCTTACAAAAAAAAATTCAAGAAAAGAAACCCAAGAATGTATTAGAGCTAGGTATCTATTTAGGGTATTCATCAATAAGTATTTGTAAGAATTTAAATAATGAAGGTTTTTTAACATCTATTGAGATTAATCCTAAATTTAAAGAATTAGCCTTAAAAAATATTACACATGCTAAATTGGAACACAAAATAGAAATCAAAGTTGGAAAAGCATCAGAAGTTATCCCTTCACTTACAGATAAATTTGATTTTGTTTTCATAGATCATTGGAAAGATAGCTATCTATCTGATTTAAGACTTCTAGAAAAGGAAAAAAAATTAAATAAAGGTGCTGTAGTCTTTGCTGATAATGTAGTTCTTTTTCACCTTGAAGAGTATTTAACTTATGTAAGAAATTCTAAAAATTACGATAGTAAATTTATACCAACTTTGAGGGAATATTCAAAGACTCAACCCGATGGTATTGAAATTTCAATATTTCAAGGATGAAAATTAACACACTAGATCTACATGGGATAAGACACGCTGATGTCAAGTTAGAAGTTAAAAATTATTTGTATTTAAATCAAGAAGATTGTCCAATATTAATTATCTGTGGAAATAGTCAAAAGATGATATCTTTAGTAGAGGAGTCTCTTGAAGAAATAAATTCCTCTTATGAGATTGGTTCAGGAATGAACTACGGAACTATAATGGTAAGAACGGTATAGATATGAAAGATTTTTCACTTGTTTTAAAGAACTGTAATCTAGTAAATGAAGGAACCATACAGCAAGTTGATATCGGCATCAAAGATGATCGCATAGAAAACATAGCTAAAAAAATTACAGATAATGCAAATAACGAAATTGATCTTAACGGCAAATATATAGCGCCTGGAATTATTGATGACCAAGTGCATTTTAGAGATCCAGGTTTAACCGAAAAAGGGGACATACGTTCAGAATCCTTAGCTGCTGTCCATGCGGGCGTTACTTCAACTTTTGATATGCCAAATGTTAATCCAAATATGACAACTATGAAGTTATTGGATGAGAGAAATAAAATAGGAGCGGAAAAATCTTGGACAAATTACACTTATTATTTTGGAGCTACTGAGGATAATTTAGAGGAAATAAAAAAACTAGATCCTGCCGAAACATGTGGTCTTAAAGTTTTTATGGGGACATCTACAGGAACATTATTAGTTGAAGATGACTATGCTCTTGAGCAAATTTTTAAATATTGTCCTGTCACTATCGTCACTCACTGTGAAGATAATCAAACAATAAAAGATAATACAGAAAAAGTGAATCAAGAAAAAAAGGAGCTTGATGCAAGTTATCATCCAATTTTAAGGGATGATTTGTGTTGTTATAGATCATCGTCAAAAGTTATTGATCTAGCAAAAAAATTCTCTTCTGACCTACATGTCTTGCATCTGACGACAGAAAAGGAGATTGAATTATTCGACAATAGCAAAAACGTAAAAGATAAAAAAATTACTTGTGAAGTATGTGTTCACCATCTTTGGTTTGATGATCGTGACTATGCCACACAAGGTAATTTCATTGTATGTAATCCAGCTATAAAAAAAGAATCTGATAAAAATGCTTTAAGACAAGCCTTGAAAGATGGGTATATTGATTATGTAGCAACTGACCATGCTCCACATGTTTATGAAGATAAAAAATTACCATACTCAAAGGCTCCCGCTGGAATTCCTTTGATAGAGCATTCTTTTCATATGATGATAGAACTTCATAAACAAGGTTTTTATACTTTAAATGAAGTTATTGATTATATGAGTCATAAAGTTGCCGACAGATTTCACGTTAAAGAGCGAGGATATATTAGAGAAGGCTATAAGGCAGACTTTATGATTTTTGATCTTAATAAAGAAACCCTCGTGTCTAATGAGACAGAACTAACAAAATGTGGATGGACTCCTTTTGATGGTGAGGTTTTTAGCTCTTCTATTTATGGAACAATCATAAATGGCAAACCTATCGTTATTGATGGAAAACTTTGTGCTGAGAGTAATAACTCTGAAAAGATTAAATTTGATAGATAAATATGAACTACGATGAATATTTTTCATATGACGCTCTTGGTTTAGCTGAATTAGTTAGAACTAAGCAAGTTTCTTCAACTGACTTAATAAATTTATCTATCGACTTGACAGAACTGTTAAATCCGATAATTAATGCAGTACCTATACAGCATTACGATAAAGCTAGAAATCTAGCTAAAGAAGATTTTAAAGAAGGCATCTTTAATGGCGTTCCATATCTCTTAAAAGATCTAAATAATTACTGGGAAGGGACTATAACAACTGGCGGATCTAGAGTAATGGAAAATATAGAAGCTGATCATACAAGCGAATTGGTCAAGAGATCTATAAATTCTGGTTTAAATATTTTTGGTAAAACAAATTCTCCAGAATTAGGTCTAACCGTTACAACAGAACCCGTTATTTATGGACCTACAAAAAATCCTTGGAATTTAGAACATTCCTCAGGAGGTTCAAGTGGCGGTGCTTCGTCAGCAGTTGCAGCAGGAATTATTCCCATGGCTCAAGCAAGCGATGGAGGTGGTTCTATAAGAATTCCTGCTTCCTGTTGTGGTTTATTTGGACTCAAACCAACTAGGGCTAGAACTCCTCTTGGGCCAATATCTTTAGAAGGATGGGGAGGGCAATCAATTTTTCATTGCGTTTCTGTTTCTGTAAGAGATTCGGCAGCATTGCTTGATGTAACGGAGGGACCAGAATTAGGTTCTCCATATAGGTCTACTCATAAAGAAAAAAATTATTTAGAAGTCCTTAATAACGAACCAGGAAATTTAAAAATAGGTTTTTTCTTGCCTGATGATATTCCTGTTGATAATGAAGTTAAAGATGTTATGAATTCAACAATCAGTCTTTGTGAAGATTTAGGACATTTAGTTGAAACTATCAATTTAGATTTTTCGAAAGATGAAATAGGCTATGCAATTCAAACAATCATTTCTGCCAATGTTGCTTATGCAGTAGATAACCAATCTAAAGATGCTGGCAAGAGTGTATCTAATGATTTTTTTGAAAATGTAACTATAAAAATGGCTGAAAATGGCAGAAGCTTCAAAGCTAGTGATTACGTTTCAGCAATAAAAATAAATCATAAGCTTGGTCAGTCTTTAGAAAAATTATTTTTAGATTACGATATTATTCTCTCACCCGTTTTAGCCCAACCTCCCGTTAAACTTGGATTCATCAATATGAATACAGATGATATGTCTGAATACATAGAAAGATTGACGTCGTATTCTCCATTTACATCAATTTTTAACCAATCAGGCCAACCTTCTATGTCAATGCCCTTATTCAGGAGCAGTAATAATTTACCTATCGGGTCTATGTTTTCTGCAGCTTTCGGAAATGAAGATTTATTATTCTCCCTAGCTGCTCAACTTGAAAAAGCTCTTCCGTGGAAAGATTCTTTGGACAATATTAGAAAGAATATTATTAAGTTGGCTCAGAAGTAGAATATTGATTTCTATTATCTTGTTCAAGGTTTTTTCTATAATCGGACTCTTGCAAGTAATAGCCTAGGACTCCTAGAGCAAATGTTACGACGGCAATAACAATAAAAAATATTATTAAGTTCTTAGTAGTTTGCGAATCATTCATATTTAAATAATACTAGGAGATGATGGAAAATCATATCACCTCTTCAAAAAATTATACCTTTAGAGAAAAACTTTCTTGGGCTTTATATGATTGGGCAAATTCTGCATTTGCTACAACTGTACTTGCTGGGTTTTTCCCTTTATTTTTTAAGTCTTATTGGGCCTCAGATTTAGATGATGTAACGAGTACAGCTTTATTAGGTACAGCAAGCTCTATTGTTGGCTTTATTATTGTAATGATTGCTCCATTTTTAGGAGCAATGTCAGATATTTCAAATAAGAGAAAATTATTTCTATTGGTTTTTGCTTTTGTAGGAATATTTAGTACTGGATTATTGTTTTTTACTCCACAAGGCAATTGGGAATGGAGTTTATTTGTATTTGGTTTTTCCATGATAGGTTTTTCCGGAGCTAATATTTTTTATGATGCTCTTATAGTTGATGTTTCTTCTGAGTCAGACAGGAATATGGTTTCAGCAATGGGTTATTCATTGGGGTACCTAGGCGGCGGTATCTTATTTTCATTAAATGTTGCTATGTACATATACCCAAGTTTCTTTGGTATAGATTCTCAAGTAAACGGCATCCTTTATTCTTTCCTATCTGTTTCTATTTGGTGGTTTATATTTTCCATACCACTTTTCATCTTTGTTAAAGAGAAAACACTTAAAAATGAATTAACCGGAATAAATAATCTAATTAGGGAAAGCTTTTACAGGATCTTTAAAACTTTAAAAGAGATTAGAGGTTACAAGGAAGTATTTATATTTTTAATAGCATATTGGTTTTATATCGATGCAATAGACACAATTGTCAGAATGGCAGTAGCATATGGTTCTGATTTGGGACTTGATGCTCAGTATATGATCATTGCTCTTATAGTGACTCAATTTGTAGGCTTCCCTTCTACATTTCTATTTGCATATTTAGCAAATAAATTTGGACTTATACTTATGTTAACTATAGGTATTTTGATTTATATTTTTGTATGTATTTATAGTTTATTCATAACAACAACAATTGACTTCTTTGTTTTAGCCACTCTGGTTGGTTTGGTTCAAGGAGGAGTTCAATCTGTTAGTAGAACTATTTACAGTAGGCTAATTCCTGATAATAAATCTGCTGAGTTTTTTGGTTTTTATAATCTAATTGGAAAGTCAGCTGTGGTTGTTGGTCCAGCTTTGGTTGGGTGGACAGCCTATATTTTTAACAACCCTAAAGCAGGAATAGTTAGTCTTTTGATATTGTTTATTCCAGGAATCATACTGCTTTATTTTGTACCAAGAGATAAGTTAGGCTAATCCTTTTTGTTTCATCACCTTCATTAGTATTTCTGCTTCATCTGTCATAATCCCATCTACCCCAAGTTCTATTAATTCATTCATTAATGATTCATCATTGATCGTCCAAAGATGAACTTTTAATGAATTGTTATGGGCTCTTTTAAGTAAAGATTTAGAAAAGACTTTAATACCTTTCCACTTGATAGGGATTTGTAAAACATTTGAGTGAGTAGCATTTAAATAAAATAACTTAAATTTAATTACATCGCTAATTCCCATAGAGGTGATAGCTTCAGGAAAATTATCATATACTTCTTTTATTCTGCTTGAATTAAATGAGGCAAAGCACACCCGATGAAATGCATTCATTTTATTAACTATTTCCATAGACCTTTCTAAGGTAGATTGCTCTTTTAAATCAATATTAAAAAAAATATCAGGAAATTTAGACAGTATTTCTATTAAGGTTGGAATGTATCCTTTTTTTTCAAGTAATTTTCTAATTTCTATTAATGTTAAATCCTTAATTTTGATATCAATATTTAATATTCGCTTCAAATCTTTATCATGGAAAGTCACAATTTCGTCATCTAAAGTGCATCTCAAATCAGTTTCAATAAAGCGATAACCTAGTTTTACTGCTGCTTCAAAAGATTCCAGAGAGTTCTCTAAATAATTATTTGAATATCCTCGATGTACAAATCCTTGGAATTTTTCATTAAAAATATTTTTCATTATGGAGATATTTAGTTAAATAGGTTTAAATACTATGGTGAGTATAAATCTACTAATTTCTGTTGTAATCATAATAATCCTGTTTCTAGCGCCTTATTTTTACAATAGATTGGCTCTAAAAAAAGATACAGAAATCACTATCCCAAGCGAAGGTCATTATGCTTCTTTGACAAGGGGAAACTTATTCTACAGGTGGTATGAGCCTGATATAAAATCTAGCGAGATAGTCATTTTAGTTCATGGATTTTCAACGCCAAGTTTTGTCTGGGATGATGTAAAGGAATTTTTAGTCAATTCAGGTTATAGGGTATTGGTATATGATCACTATGGTAGAGGTTACTCTTCTAGACCAAAAGTAAATTATGATCAAGATTTATATACTTCTACACTAAAGGAATTAATTGATTTTGTAGGCATTAAATCTAAGGTTCATCTTGTTGGATATTCTATGGGCGGCCCTATCATAGGATATTTTTCTAAAAAGTATCCAGAACTAGTAAAATCGAATCATTTTATTGCTCCTGCAGGTCTAATGAGGGTTGGTCAATCATCTATAACTAGCTTGCTATTTAAATTAATGACACTACCTATTATTGGAGATTACCTATCAACTTCTTTTCCATCACTACTTTATGGAGGAAATGCAAAACCAGAATTATCGACTAAAGATGACCCCATAACAGTCGATCAACAAAAAATTCATAGATTGCTTGAAGAACAAATGAAATATGAAGGTTTTACAAGATCTCTTTTATCAACTGCAAAGAATTTTAATCTTGTAGATACTAGAACTATGTATTCAAATCTAAGCCAATTAAATATCCCTTCATCTGTTATTTGGGGCACTAATGATGAAATATGCTCATATGATGGAATGCAAGAAATGAAGGAAATTTTTTCAAATATTGAAGTTACTGCAGTTGATAAAGGAATGCATGACATTACTTTAGCTCAACCCACAGTAGTAGGATCACATTTAAGGAAATGTCTAGATAAATTCTGTAGATGAATAAAAAACTGGTAGGAATTACAGAGGTTGTTTTAAGAGATGGCAATCAATCCTTACTAGCAACAAGATTAAAAACTGAAGATCTCCTTCCAATTGCTTCAAAACTTGACTCTGTAGGTTATTCATCAATCGAGAGTTGGGGGGGAGCAACATTTGATAGTTGTGTAAGATTTCTAAATGAAGATCCTTGGGAAAGATTAAGGCTTTTTAAAGAGGCAATGCCTAATACGCCCCAACAAATGTTGTTGAGAGGCCAGAATTTAGTGGGCTATAAACATTATAGCGATGATTTGGTTTTTAAATTCATTGAAAAATCTGCTGAAAATGGCATCGATATTTTTAGAATATTTGATGCTTTAAATGACCTTAGAAATATTGAATACAGCATACAAAGTGTAAAGAAAATAGGAAAACATGCCCAAGGTACTATTGCTTACACCATTAGTCCAATTCATAGAATTGAATCTTGGATAGATCTTTGCAAAAGAATAGAAGACTTAGGCGCAGATTCGGTTTGCATTAAAGATATGTCGGGTATATTAAGTCCTAGTAATGCGTTCGAACTTATCAAGTCTTTAAAAGAAAATATCAATTTGCCCATACACTTACATACACACTCTACAACTGGAATGTCTACGTTAACTAATATGAGGGCAATAGAAGCTGGTGTTGACAACATTGATACTTCAATAAGCTCAATGAGCATGACATATGGACATTCAGCTACAGAAACTATGGTATTCGTTCTATCCGAAACAGATTTTGAAACTAAAATAGATTTAACTTCTTTAACTCAGATAGCAGTAGATTTTAAAGTTTTACGAGAAAAGAATAAGGAACATGAGGGGAGTTTAAAAGGAATAGATTTTCAAATGTTACTTAATCAAGTACCGGGCGGAATGCTCTCTAATTTAGAATCTCAATTAAAAGATTTAAAAAAAGAGTCTTTACTTGAATCTGTAATTAATGAAATTTATTCTGTGAGAAAAGATATGGGTTTTGTTCCTTTAGTGACTCCTACTTCACAGATTATCGGGGCTCAAGCATTATCTAATGTTATTTCAGAGGAGCGATATAAAAATTTATCAATGGAAATTATTGATTTAGCATTAGGCTATTATGGGAAATTACCTGGCGAAATAAATAAAAAGATAATAGAAAAGGCGAGTCAATCAAAAGAAGGAATAACCTCTAGACCAGCTGATTTAATACCTGATTCCCTTAATAATTTAAGAAAAGACCTAAAAAAATATTGTGCTAAATTAAAAATTAAAGACTTCAGTGAAGATGATGAAAAGGTAATAATTTTTGCATTGAATCCCTACGGTGCGGAAAATCTGCTTAAGAATTTAAAGTAAGTTATAACTCAGAGGCGCACGAGCTGATAGAAAATATTAAAGAGTAATAAATAAATAATTTTCATAATAAAAAAAGCCTCTCAAAAAAGAGAGGCTTTTTGTTAACTAAGTTGTATCTTAGAATGATCTGCCTATAGAAATATAAGCTCCATCATCGCTAGCTGGTCCACCTGCTACTGAAGCATCATCTTCGTAGTCAAAGTAGTAAAAACCTAGAGTAAATTCCCCAACATTCCAATCGTAACCAACAAGAAAGTTGTCTCCAGTATTTTCGTATTCACCGTAAGAAACGGTAACTGCACCAGGCCCAGCTTCAACTGAATAAGCAATTTCTGAGTAAGAAGGACCATTATTTTGTCCGTCAGAATACAATAGGTTTAATCCATAAAAATTAAACGCTATATAAGCTTCTTCGAAGTCAGCCCCGTCATTTCCAGGA
>CETB01040287.1_pt1 | contig 19880 bp, 16 predicted proteins | sample 356381 | NCBI WGS metagenome assembly CETB01 (sample SAMEA2622545, study PRJEB7988) | marine metagenome | biome: marine biome (ENVO:00000447); feature: deep chlorophyll maximum layer (ENVO:xxxxxxxx); material: "saline water (ENVO:00002010), including plankton (ENVO:xxxxxxxx)" | depth 155 m | reverse complement strand
TGTCTAGTTCCTCCAACAAGTATCGGATTATATTCATAGTTACCTTCGTTTGGTATATCTTCTAAAGGTTTTTCTATAACACTTAATTGAGAACCTACTTCGCCAATAGGTAACTGCACATTTGATACGTCATCATTATCTCTAAATATCATTCCTCCTGACGCTGTTAATACAGATGCACTAGGAGCATTAACTAAGGTAGCAAAATTAGAATCAGTACTAGGGTTACTAGAACTAGAACTAATAATATAGTTTAAAACTGTGCCTTTATAAATATAAGTTGCGTTGTTGTATGTAACTAAATCTCCTTTTTTAAACCCTTGACCTTGCGAATAATTACCTCTGTAATTAAGACCACTAGCCATTTGGCTATAGTTAGTGCCATCTTGTGATGGTGCTATGTTTTGAGAAGTTGACAAATCCGTTAATACTACATAACTTGTGCCTTCAAAATAAACAATGTCATCTACTTCATATGCTGTGTTAGCAGCCCAAGTTCCTTTCCATTGAAACTTTAGTTTACCTAAATCAATTTGTGCCATAATTAAAGATCAATAATTAGATGTCCATTAGAGTTCAATGTAATCTTTGGAGCATTGGGAGCATTGGAGTCAAGAATGTCATCACCTAAAAAATAGGCTAAAGTCTCTCCTTTTGCAACAAAATCAGAAGTCTTGTAGACAACTGAATTTGCGTCACTAGCTAAATTATATATCATTCGCAACATACCGCTAGTTAATCTTTTAAATCCTACAAATACCGTAGCTCTAGTTAGGTTCTGTGCTGTAGACGCTGCATTAGTTGCAGTAACAGCAGATGCAGCAGCTTGTGTTGCACTCGCAGCAGCTTGTGTCGCTGATGAAGCAGCAGCAGCAGCACTACTACTCGCTTGTCCAATAGCTGTATTTGCGTTTGCTATACCTGCATCTAACTGTCCTTTGTTAACAGCATCAGTTGCAGCAGAACCATCACCAAGATTAGAAATTTTATTTGAATTTGCATTTAATGTACCTGCCATATTGACAGAACCATCAGCTTTTATAAATGCCTGTGTATCTATAAAATTCTTTGTTACTGCGTCTTGTGCATCAACTGGGTCTGCAACATTTTTTAAAATTTTATTATTAGCACTTAAATTTGTACCTAATGGGACAACTCCTGACGCTGTATCATCTGCGTTTTCTTGTAAAGCAAATAATATCTGTTCTGTATTAGTATCAAGATCTGATTCTGTTAAAACACTACCGTCTTGGAAATCAACTTTTTTTGCACTTATATCTGTATTTCTTTGTAATCTTATAGCAGCACCATTAACAGGTATTTCAGAACTAATAAATTCTATAGTTTGTCCAGAAACAGTAAAATGTGTCCCTAATGTTTTAGTAACTCCATCTACAGTTACATTAACTTCTTCATCAGATAAAAAAGCAAATGATATTGCAAAAGTATCTGATGTACCATTACCTTGATGTGTTACAAATGAGGGCGTATTATTAGTTGCCATTTTTATCTACCACCATAGACGTTTTTAAATGTTTCATTTTCTTTAATAGTTTCCCTATATTGTAACTCTAATTTCATTTTATCTTTAATTACATTTTGTACAAATGGCTCATCTTGATGATCTATAAAGAATTTTTCTTTACCTGCACGTTTATAAAATCTAATAATATCATCTAAACCTAAAGTATGCCCTACTGTTGGGTCACCTTCTACTACAAAATTTCTTAGTTTTTCAAATTTTCCTTCATTTTTTATAACCTTATTATTACGTCTATATTTTTCTATTTCTTCCATATGAGCAATAATATGTGGTTGATCAAAATATGCAGATATTGCTTCTCTTATATTCATATCTCCAAACCTTTGATAGCCTTCTGTACCTTTTGGAAACGTAAAATTATTAATGTATCTTACTAATTTATTATATTTAGGACTAGTTAAACCAACATCAACACTTTCTATTCCATCAACAGGATTTAATAAGTCTACATTTTGTTTTAAGTTTGGATTTGGTGGTTCGGGTAAATAATTTAAAATTTTAAAATTAGTAATTAATGGATTATTTCTACTTGTAGATTGATTGACCCAATTTAATAACCATAATCCCTCACTTTGTTTATACTTTTTAACTTTTTCATCAGTAATAAATTCATACTCAAATGGATATTTTGCTTCGTTATCGTCATTAACTCCATCACCTGCACCAAATATATGTTCATCTAATAATATTTTAAAGTTTCTTAACCACCCTAATTTATCAAATCTAGTACTTAACATTTTTTTGTTTCTTAAATTTTGATATTCACTCTCAGTCATAACTCCTGAGTTTCTAAGACCTAAACCAACATCATGTTTTAAATCTTTTAAAATTCTTGGTGCTATTGATGTAAGAATATTTCTTTGCAACCATGTTTTATTTTTTGCGGGGTCTTCAATAAATTTAAAGAAATCTTGTATGCCAAACATATTACCTTTATTTAAAATTGATCTTACGGTGTAATATGACAAACTAGTAACAAATTCACCAAATGTTTGTTCTGGTAATTGATCTGCTACTTTAAATAAATTCATAGCATTTATTAATACTTGTGATATAGGGTCTAACTTTTGTATCGAATAATAGTCATATACTGGTTTGTTATCTTCACCTATTACTGGTTGTCCATCTTTTTGACGCAAAATACCAATTGATTCTGGTAATTCACCACTCATTTTTTGTAATTTTACTTTAGTTTTTTCCCAATCACCGCCAAAATAATTATCTGATGTTCCTTGAAAAATTACTTTTGGTGGATTATCAGGGTCATTTTTTTTGTACATATTTAGTACAGTTGCAAATGCAGGTAACAAAATAATATTGCCTAACATCAATTGACCTCTAGCCTGTCTTGCAACCATAGGGTCTAAACTTTTTAGATCTTGCCAAAGTTCTGGCATTAAAAAGTTAACTATAGGTGTTCTTCTCCAACCACGTTTCATTAAATTAACAGGTGATCGTAAGAAAAACATAAAACGTTTTGCTATTGGTGATGTTGACGTTATACGATTTGCACCATCAGCAACTTGTCCAAAAATAAATCCTTTATTAAATATTGGCTCAGTAAACGTTTGTCTTTTTGCAAACTCTAATGATTGTTGCAATGCTTCTGCAAAATCATCATCTATAATTCCATTTTTTAATGCTTTTCTAGATTTACTAAGTAACAACTCTTGCATAGCTTTTAAATAACCTTGTACATGATCAGTTAACTCTTGACCTGTTTTGCCTAATTTCATACCAGATCTAAATCCATGAAACGTCATAGACCCATTTAATGCACCTGCTTGAAACAAAGCGTCCATAGTAGTCATAACTTTACTACCACCTCTAAATGCTTGAGTTGGAAAATTAAAGCCTTCATCTAACAATGGCAACCTATCTGAAAAAGGTACTTTCATTTGACCATCAAGAAATGCTGCTGTTGCTTCTCCTAATGGTGTATTACGAAATTCAAAAGCAGGGATAGAAACTTTCTTACCGCCAAGATTATATGTTTGTCCAGTAAACGGAAGTTGACCTTCAATCAATTGACTAGAAAAAGCTCTTTCACTTACGTTTTCTAATTTTGTATTTCTTGGGTTAATAATATTAACATCAGTCAACCATGATTTTTTAGCAACTTCATTTATAAATTCTAAGTCAGTAAACATACCAGTAAATGCTTTTAAATTTTCTTGGTACATTCTTGTATCGCCTTTAAATGCTTTAAGCATTGCATAAGGGTCTAACATCATTTCAACACCAAAAAATAGTGACTCAAGACTATTAGAAACAAAGTTAACTGTTAATGTTGTTGGGTGAAACAATAATAAGTTAATACTTAAATCAGTTAATGGGTGTAATATTTTATCGTTTAAAATTGCAGTTAATAAATTTTGTTCAAACAACTTTTGTAGCTTTTGTGGGTCACCGTTTGCTCTATTTAAGACTCCAAATAAATTATCTAACTTTGTATAATCACCATCTTTCATAGCTTCTGCGTGTGCTTCATATATTTTTTCTTGAAAATCACTAAATCTTTTACTGTAATTTTTTGAGTTATAAATAACTTCTTCTTTTAACTTTGCCCTAAATTTAAATTTTTCTGATTCTGGTAATTTAGCCCAATCTTCTGGATTAATACCCATAGTAGGTATTTGCATAGCTTTTAAACCTTGACCTGTTTTACTTCCAATAGGTACTGCGAGTTCTATCCATTCATCTATTTCTTTCATGTTATTCAGCACTTTTCCTATATTTGCATCAACAAAACTATAATCTTCATTTCTTATTGCCATTTTTAATCTTTTAGATAAGTCTGTATTTTTGTTAGCTAATAAAGTGATTTGTTCTGCTAACGCATAATTCATTTCATCTAAAGGTTCTAAGTTTAATATTTCTGCTAACGCTTGTCCTCTAGCTTTTAATTCATCAGTATCAGCTAACATTGCAATTGCATTTTCAATAGTAGATCTTACAGATTTAGATTTGCCTAATGTACCATCTCTTTTTAGAGATTTTATTCTATTTATGATGTAGCTATATTTATTAAATTGTTTTCTTGTATGTGGTAAGTTAAAGAAATTTTCTTCATCATCAAACATACTGTTAGGATTATTGGTTTGACCTCCACCGCCATCTCCTCCTCGACCATCTCCACTCTTTGCTCCTATACCACTCCTATTTGGTCTATTACCATTTTTTTTCATTGTAATAAAATCAACCTTATTCATGTCAGTAGTATGTCTATATTCCAAAGGAATCTCACTTTTCTTAAATTGAAATCTACCGCTATTAAAATCATTAAAAATTTTAGTTGCCTGATCTCCTCCAAACTTAGCTTTTATACTTGCCAACATACGTCTGAAATATTCTTGCATTTCTTGACCTAATCTTTTCCATGAACCTATTGGAGCATTAGGTAATCTTCCATCAAACTGCAAAAACTCATCAGTCATAGTTTCTGCAAAGTATTCATCTATATTTTTGTATCTATATGTTTCTTCTGTAAATTTTGTATTTTCAAACCAACTTTCCTTTATTTTTTTAAATGAAGGTAAATCGTCCCATTCAATGCTTTTGCCTACTCTGTCATATTCTCTATCCATTCTTCTGCCGAAACTTTCCATTTGCTCAACAGTTATTAATTGTTTAAAATCTTCCCATTTTGTTTTTTCTATAAAATCTTTTTTATTAGCATCAAAATCTATAAGATATTGTTTTCTTTTTTTTGCAAATTCGGTTCTTAGTTTATTTAAATCTTCTGTAGGTAAATATCTAGATAATGTATGCCAAATTTCATGTATATATGTTCTACTAAAATCACCTTCTCGTAATGTTTTTGCATTGATAGATATTAATTTTTTATTAAAATCAAAATTACCTGCTGCTCCTATTTTACTGTTAATACTAAAAGAAACATCTCTAAGCCTTACATCACCTATGCTATCAATAAACAGATTTAAAAGATCAGCATCACCATCTGATAACTGTTGAAATTTAATTGCAGGTAATACAACTTTATTACCTTCTCTACCTGTAATTGTCATCTCAGGCATAAATGTATTTTTAAAATTTAAAAACTTAAGCCTTTGTTTTAAATAATCTTTACCTCTACTACCATATAATCCTTGACCTGACTCCACTTTTGTTTGGTAAGGTACTGATTTTTCTTCTACGTTTTTGATATTTAATAAAGTATTTAAATTATCTTCAGTTAAATTACCGTTTACGTTTAATTCACCAATAGCTCTGTTTATATAACTTATATCAGCTAAATCATCATCAGATAGACTTTCTATAATAATATCGTTTCTTTTAAATAATTCATCTAATTTTGAATCTAGACTTAATTCATTCCATTTAATTTCATCTAAATAATTAAAATCAATGTTTGGTGTAAATCCTCTTGTTTCTGCTAATTTATTTGTTATCGCAGTAACAAGATCAGGATTTTGTTTTATTGCTTTGAATTTATCCAGTACGCCATCTATTAAAAATCTACCTAAATCAATAATTTCTCCACCTGCTGATTTAAATCCAATTTTGCCTGACCTGTTTAAACCTCTTACTGCTGAGTAACCAAACTGTATAGGCAATGCTTCTGATAAAGCAAATTTTAATTTAGCTTCTATAAACCCTTCTTCTTTGGGATTTGTAGCAGTTAACCATCTGTATAAACCTGTATCTAATTCTGGTATTGCTTTTACTAATGGGTCAAAAGCATGAAAGAAATTTTCTGTTTCAGCATCAAGAAACAAAAAACCTGCTGTAAAATCTTCTAAACCACCTAAAGCTCTATTAAAGAAAAAGTTTTGTACATTTTTAGCATTTAATCCTTTTGTCAAAGAATAGTTAACAGGTCTATAACTAAATTTTCCTAAACCAGTTACAGGATTAACACCACCTGTTAACTTATTTCCAATTCCTCTTGTAGCATTACCACCGACTATAAACCTAGTTATAATACTGGTAGTATTAAATATATTTTTATTACCATCTTCGGGGTCTATATTAGTTAATTTTCTTGTAATATCATCTATATCAAATAATTCAAATTCTTGATAAGGTTTACCTGCTAGTTGCGTAAATATATTAACGCCAGTTTCAGAAAATTCATTAAGTGCCATTGGATAGGCAGCAAAAAATCCTCTTATAATTTGCCCTACAGCATTGTCTGCATTGTTTCTACTAAAGTCTATAGATTGGTTGTAATATTTTATTGCTTTTTGCTTTCTATTTTCTAACAGCTTATTCCATTTAGGTTTTAAATTTTCTGGAAGAATATTTCCTATTTTGTTATAAACGTGTTTATTAAAAAACTGGTCATCAAAACCTTCTGCATAATCTTTTTTTTTCTTTGCGTAAAAATCGTTGTCCTCTGTATTATCAAAACTCAATATACTTTCATTACCTTTTTCAAAACTAAATAATCCATTTGGATTAAAATCTAAATTTAATTCTTCACTTATAGATGAAATATTTTTTTTATCAGTATTATATATATTACTCAAGTCAAGAGTTTCTATATTAGGTTCTATGTCATTACTTATAAGATCATTATGCTCTGTATTAAAAGGTATCTTATTAATACCATCATCTACAAATTCTTCTGTTGGTTTACCCATTACTTACCTGAGATAGATTTACGAGCTATTTTAAGTGTATCTCTCAATACGTCTAAGTCTATATTAGCTTTATTTCCTCTTCCATCATCATCATAAAAACCTTTACCGTTTGCCATAGGTGCTGCTGCAAACTCCATTGCAATATCTTCTAATGCAGCATCTATGTCATCTGATTTACCTAAAATATAATTTTTTACGTTTGGTCTAATACTATTCATAATTCTCGCCCAGAACATTCTATCTTGTGCATCAATACTGAATTTAGTATTAGTTCCCAAACCTGCTGCTTTCATAGTTTCTTTAAATGTAGCAGCTTTAAATTGATAAGCACCAACTGCATAATATTTACCACTTTCTAAATCTTCTAATATTTCTCCGAGTGTTGCAGTTGTTAATCCTTCTATTGTTTCAGAATTACCTGTGTTGCCATGATTTACTACTTCATAATTATTGCTAGACTCACCATCTCTAATAACTCTTGCCAAATTACCAAAATCAGGGAATTTAGTTAGTTCTTGTGACTTGAAATCCATAACTTGATGCACTAAATTTTTTGGTATTTTAATTAGTTGATCTTTATAAATTAATTTTGCATCTTTTATATCAGGATTAATTTCTAAAATATCCTCTACAGATACGTCATATCTTTCTGCTATAACAGATAAATTATCATTTTCTTGTACTCTATAATCTATAGGTTGTACATCAAATGTATTTTCATTTAATAAACCATTTAATTCAGTAGACGCAATTTGTATTGGTTTTTCAAATAAGAAACTTGTTTTCTTGTCTAGATTTTCATTAGTTTTTTTATCTTTTTCATTAATCAATTCATCTAGTTTACTGTCATTTTTAATAACACCACCATTATTATCGTTGTCATTATTTTTTTGATTAAGCTTTTTATTTAACTGTTTTTGTTCATTACTATCTTCTCTAAATGAAGACATATTATCAGACTTTTGGTTAAGATCTCTATCATTAAAATATTGCTGATAGAATTTATCAGGAATTTTAAATTGTTTAAATAATTCTGGTGGTGGATTAATTGGTGTAAAGTCACCTTTTTGGAACTTATTATATAAGTCTGCATTTTTAAATCTGTTAAGAGTAACTGTATAACTTGACCCATCTCTTGCAAATAAATCAAAGGTTATATTTTCTGGGTTAATAGCTTGTACAAGTGCTTTGTCTATAAATGGTACAATTACATCTTCATAGTATTCAGATATTTCAGCTTCAGTTGGTGGCTTCTCTAGTGATCTTCTCCATTCATTAAGTTTATTTCCCGCTTCTCTTATTACTTTTTGTCCAATAATATTTGCTTGTTTTCCATCTAATTCAAATGGATTTGTAGATCTATCATTATTATAGTAATCATTTAACGATACAATTGCACCTGTATCTGTCTCTGTAAGTTTTAAAATATTAAATATCTTAGTCTTAATTTGATTGCTGTAATATTTATATCCACCAATAAGTTGATTATCAGGAATAGCTCTTACATCTTTTGTAATGCTTGTTACAAGTTGTCTTTCTAATTTTGTAAGCCTACCATAACCGCCTAATTTACTTACTATTGCTAAGAAATCTGTACCTGCTCTTTCTGGGTCATCATCATAATCACCTTGATTTACAGATAATTGAAATTCTAATAATGTTTGTTTTCTATCGCCATTGTATAAATCTACATACTCATCAATAAGATCTTTATACTCAGGTGAAATTTTATATAAAGCATCAAATACTTCTTGACCTTTCTCTGTCATAAAATAAATTTTACCGTCTGGGCTAACTTCTAATGCTTTGTTTATTACAGCATTAACCTCTCTTCTTGCTTTATCTTCAGCGTCCTTACTTGCATCTTCTTTTTGTCTATCATATTCTTTTGATATTTTTACTTTTAAATTAAATTTTTTCATTGCAAAATCTTTATGTTGCAACAAAGTATTATTTCCATTACCATATTTTATTTTTTCAGCCCAATCTAAAAAAGCAAATGCTTCTTCTTTACCAAATTGACTGTTTATTTGTAGAGCTACACTTTCAACATTATTAAGTAAATTTTCATAATATTTCTTTGATTTATCAGACGTTAGACCCATCTGAAAATCTAAAGTAATTTTGCTATTAATTAAGTTATAACTTTTTTCTATTGCAGCAAGAGCTTCTTCATCTGACCCGAATGTGTCCCATCTTGGCGTAGAAAGATCACTATCTTTTGAAGCAACAAAACTTTGCAACAAAAAACTATTATTCATACTTGTTAAATTATTAAATTTAAAGTCTTTATTTTTTGTTATATGATCATTTTCAACTTTTAAAAATGCTTTTTCTTTTGCTTCCAAATATTTTAAATGATCTTTTGGGTCTAAACCTTCTACTTCATAATCACCTATAGCATTAACTTTCTGTGTAAATTCTCTATATGCTTCTGAATTTTTATCAAACTCAAATAACGGTCTATCTTCATATACTGGTTCTTGATTTTCATTTAAAATAGGTAAACCATCTTTTGTAAAAAGTTGTTTTTTACCTGTTGAAGTTGCATATAAAGTTTGTATTTCTCTTTCAATTCTATTACTTAACAAACCTGCTCTTGCTTCATTAAAAGCATCTTCAGCAAAAATACTACCTCCAATAAAACGGTTAGTAACACCATCTTCTTCATTTTTTCTTAATTCATCTACAACACCTTTAAATCCACCTTCTTTTCTATTTTCTCTTACAGCTAATTCAAATCCTTTTTTCTTTTCTTCTTTTACAGCATCTTTTATTTGATTACTAAAGATAGCATTTAAAGCAGGGTTTATTGCAACTAATGCTTCTGTCATTACATCTAATGCACCTCTTTTTTGCTCTACTACACTTGTTGGTTTTACAAACGTTTCTTTATAGCCCTTTCCTTGAGGAGTAAACTCTTTGCCTTTGTACAGTCTGTTATTAGAAGGTGTTACCATTTTAAGCTGCCACTAATGTTGTGTAAGTACCTGCACTTTGACCTACAGATTTTAAGATTGACCCAAACAATGAAGGTGCATTATTTACAGAGTTTGTAGCCCTAGTAATTTGATCTTTAGCCAAATTATACCTATTATCTCTTGTTGCTCTAGCTCCATCTATATCTCTTTGTGTTTGTGCTATTAAACCGTCCCTTTCTTGTTCAATACCTTCTACTAGATTAGCAGTTTGATTATCTATGTCTTGTAGCAATAAAGCAATAGTATTACCTGATCTTTCTGATGCTCTTAAAGCACCTTCTAACTGCAAACCTTGTATTTTTGTTGTCATAATTTTCTGTTTCTTGCTTGCATCTTTTTCTTTTTGCAATGCTAATATTGCTCTTTCTTGATCAGCTTTTGCTTTTTCAGCATTTTCTATCATTTGTAATGAACTTCTATAAACACCTCTAGCTTGATCAAATATTAATTTTCTTTGTTGCAAAGTTGAAAATAAATTAGTTCCTAAATTTAAAGCTGCGGAAAATAAAAATGGTTTAGCTGCTGCACCAAGACCTAAAAAACTACTTGCGGTAACTGCCGAAGTCGTTGCTGCGGTGGCTGCGGTGGCTGCTGCGGTGGCTGCTGCTGTACCTGCTGTCGCTGCTGTGGCTGTTGCACCTGTTACTGCGGGAGCAGCTAAACCAAGACCCAAACACATTAAACTATCCTCATAAATTCATAAAATGGTTTTTTATGTAAACCATATTCTTTATGTAAATTTATAAAGCTAAAATCCATAGAACGCAACCATTTAATAGATACTTCATTTTCAGCATATACATAATTATAAAGGTAATCATACTTTTGTAAAAGAGTAGTGACCCACTCCTTACCTTTTCTTATAAGTTGTATTTTATATTTTTTATTATTAAACAATTCATCAGTTGCTACAAACCATATACACCCATTAGGCATAACACCGCATAAACCCATAGGTTGATCTTCATCACCTGCTGCTGTCATGGTTACTTGGCTATTTACATATGTAAGTGCTAGTGCATCTTCTGGTTCACAACCACATTGATAATATGCTTCTATTTTATCCATAGTACGCATATTCTTCATAACATGACGTAGATCTTTGCTATTAGATTTTCTTAAATATCCCATTATAATCTCCTACTTCTCATATAAAATAATCCTTCAAATTCTGCACTTGAAAGTTGCGTTGGTAAAAACGTATTATTTTTTACATCAATTGCTACAGTATCGGCTCTTGTCATTATTGGAAATCTAAAAGTACCAGTTGCTAAATTTATTTGACCAATAGAAGTAGAAGCTGCACCTAATAATCTGCCAGTAAATTTATGAATACTTGTATCTCTACTTTCTGGTGTGACTTCTACTTGAAAAAAACCTGTGTCCTCATATTTAATATACCAATGATGTATTTGTAAACGACCACTAATTACTTCTCCTTGTTGATCACCACCTGCTGCTTGTAAAATTCTTTGTCGACTAAACCTATATAACATTTCATATGGTTCACCAATAATAAATTTAGAGTTTCTATAATCACCTTTTACAGCAATAGTATTTACTGTACCGTTTGTAAGATTAGTAGATTGTATAACTTGCCCTGCTTTTAATGTTTGCGTATTACCTTGCGGGTCAATGTATGTACTAGTTTCTGATGATGATAAATATCTACCGACTATATCCATTTTTCCTCTAAGTTGATATGGCAAACTGAAAGTAGATGTATTAGTTACAGCGTTAAAACTTACTGCAACTCCTGTACTTGATTCTGTAACTTTATGATCTAAATGATATTCAAATTCTGAATATGGTTCTTTGTAATCAGCAGCAAAAGGCATTTTTTCTAAAGTTGTACCTGTATCTTGTTCTATAACCATGTATAAATCATTATTAATAAAGTCAATATTTTTAATTTTTCTTGCTTCGTTGATAGTAAAAGTTGACCAAGAATTTAATATTTTATTTCCTCTTTCACCTTCTAACCATCTATTCACATATAAGGTATTAGGTTTATCAGTTCCTAATAATATAAGGACATCTTCATTAGTTGATACTGCAAATTTAAATATATTTTTTTCTATAAGTCTAGGAACGTGAATAGTTATATTAGCTGCATCTTTTACTTGTACATCTCCCTGTGTAATATATTCTCTAACACCTGCAAAATCACCTTTGTCAGTTAAATAATAAATAGAACTACCAGAACCAACAGGTGCAGCTTTAGCACTACTTTCAAATTCAGTTGCAACAATAACGTTAGCAGTTTGTGGAGTTAAAGTATCGGAAGAACTAGCTAATACAAATTGCGTTTGATCAGAAAACAAAATTAATTGCTCACCCATAGATACAGCATTTTTAAGTATCGCAACTTTTGTATGTGACGCTGCAACGTCTATTGGGTCAGAATCAATAACAGTAATAACTGTCTCTGGAAAAAAATTAAAAAACTCAGAAACTCTAGATAGTATGACATTATCATCAGCTAGAAACCCTAACCTGTTTCTAAAGAAAAATACATTATTTATAGGAGCATCAATAAAAGAAGGATTAGGTGCTGACTCCTCATCTCCAACAGTTCTTTCACCCCATTTCGGTAATGTATATGACTGTGTATTACTACCAACAGTAACGCTATAAGAATCACCATCTACTCTTGCAAATCTAAAATTACCATCTGCCTGACGTATTAAAACGTGTGGCATAGTATCATAATTAAATTTAAATTTTATTCCATCTTTAACTGTTTCTTCCCATTGTCCCTCTTCTAATGCACCACCATTATTAGTAACAAACTTAACGTAATAATTATCAAAGTTAGTTGATTCATCACCTTTAATTTCAACAACATAACCATTAGGAGAAACAGTAGGTAGATCTGTAAACCTTTGTACAGAGTCTTTGACTATAGTTAATGTTGTATTTCCCTGTGTGTCACCACCATCTATAGAAAAATTAGAACCATCAGTTTTTTTAATATGCAATACAGCACCGTTTTGTGCAATAGTAAAACCTGATAAATTTGAATTTAAAGAGTTTTTTATAGAGGTTGCAACTGTAGTAGTGCTTAACGGATTATCACTAGAGGTATCGTGAGTAACACTAGTTCCATCAACAGTAACGGTGTAAGTTGTATTATCTAAGACCTGATTTACAAATACAATTGCTTGAGTGTCACTACCTGCTGATAGTGCATTATCCATTTGTGTAACTATGCTTGTATTAACAACAAACGTGAAGTCAGCAATAGTTACAGTTTTGATTTGATCTCTTGGATTAGTTGTTGCCAAATAATTAACGCCATCAGGTTTATGTACAGTAAGTTCTGTGCCATCAAGTTCAAAGACTTTGACATCACCATTACTAAAAATAGCTATATATCTTTCTGATAAATCTCTATTAATAGTTTGTATATGAACATTACCTATTGTGCTATTGCTTATTGTTGCTAAATACTGAGTACCTGATCTTTTTGTTAAACCTTGTACTGGACTACTATTAGCATTATTTTGTAAATCAGCGTGGTCAGCTTGCTTTGTTGCGTCAGCAGCTTGCGATATACCTCTAAGTAAAGTAGGTATTGATCTTGATATAACGCCCATTAATCTCTAATAAGTGCAGATGAAGGTGTATATGTATTAAATCTACCTGTTATAGAAGGGTCACCAATCAACATATTTGTATCGTTATTATTACTATCACTATCTAATAAAATTGCTCTAGCTCTTACTTCGTCTTGTTGTGTATAAGTTCTTAAACTATCATCAGTTACAGAACGATCTACAAATACTCTAGCTGCTCTTATATTTATGTATCTTCTAGCGGGTTCTGGCAACTCTTCAAACTTTAAAAAATATAAAACTTCGCATTTTAAATCTTCTTCAAAAATATCTGTATGTTTAAACCTGTCATATAGTTTTAAACCTCTTTGTACTGCATCAATTTGTGGGTGATCTTGTATATTTACATCAACTTTTAAAACGTTTGCAGGTAAATTAATTTTATTATTTGCACTTCTAGTTAATACAACATTATATTCAGTATTAAATGACCAACCTTCACCTTGTACTGATTTACTTTGTTCATTTAACAAGTTTTGTGCAATTTTAACGTCAACAGGTAACGTGCCAGTAAGTTTATTTACTGGTGCTTCACCTATAGCAGCTAACATAATGTTAATTGCTTCTAATTCTGTTGTTGCTGCGGTAATACTCATTTTTTCTTAGCAGTTTTAGCTGCATCTCTAAAATTTTTTGCAGTAGGTCTACCTTTTTGACCTTTTTTTCTCATTTTTTCTTTACTACCGCCTTTAATACGCTTTCTTTTTGCGTGAATGTTAGCGTATAATCCTAGTTTTTTTCTAGCCATAGCTACATTTTTTTAGATTTTTTAGTAGTTTTTTTCTTTTTTACAGCAGCTTTAGATTTTTTTGGTCTGCCAACCTTTGAACCATAACTGCCCTTACCATAGGGAGACATAAAAAAAGGGTATCTAATAATAGAATACCCCATTTTATAGATTTAGGTAGATTAAGTAGCAGACAATTTAATTGTTGCTGCTGCTTCTGGTCTAAGGATTCCATGTCCTAGTGCGTACTTCGCAACTAGCAATGTACCTTGATACATAATCCCATAATCTGAACCTGAGATCTCAGTTGTCATATCCTGTAGTTTTACAGTTCCAACTGCTGATTTGTGAAATACCAAACCTATAGTCTTGCTGTCATCTCCTGCATAGCTGTTGTTTGTGCCACTTGGAGAAGAAGCTACGTTTGACTGAGGAACGTTATTACTCATCATTACAGGAATACCTGCAATCATTTGAATACGACCTGATGCAAATGAACCATTGCCTTGAGGGTTGAAGTCAGTATCAATAGTTCTTGTAGCTGTTTCTGCTAATTTATAGTACTCAGCAGGTGGTAATACACAGAAACGATCTGTTGGAGGAATATCAGTTTCATCAAATGTTTGTGCAATGTCATAAATAGCTGCTGCTATCTCATCACCAGTTACATTTGCTGAAGCTGTATTACCTGTAGGTAATGTCAAAACAGTACCGCCATTACCACCAGTTAGCGTTGCTGAAGCTCTAGAAGCATTAGCTATTACCTTCGCAACGTTCTGATCGTATGTGCGAGCAAGTGCCTTACCTAACTCAGCAGAATAAATCTGCCTAACGTCATAGTGGTTCTTCATTTCTTCTAGCGAACTTATGAACGCTTGAGAAATTAGGAGGTCATCAATACTTATGATTTTCTCATTAGCCTTGATTTGGTTTGCACCTACTAAAGGAGTCCCAATTGAGTGATACGCCGCCGTTGCAGTACCTAAAACTGGAAACTGTGCTGATTTTCCGCTTTCAATTGTGCGGACTGTGTGCATTGCTTCGTTAAAGATGTTGTTCTCAGCAAAAGCTGTTAGAACCTCTCCACTAAACGTTTTTAAAAACAACGCATCAAAACTTGTACCTGCATTATTGACAAGTCCAAGCCTACTTACAGTAGCATTAGCCATTTTTTTGTTTTAAAAAATAGTGTGTAACATGGGTTGTTTACTCCCTGTCACAAGCGTTATCTGACGTATCAGGCACTTGTTACCTATGGTGAGGTAAATAACTTAGTTGTAGTATAACAAAATCTTATATAAGGTAAAGTAATTAATAATAATATTTAGTATGGACACACTATATATAGAGTTGCCTGAGTTGCCTGACGCTAATAATATTTTAGTACCACCTAAAACAATTTTTTATCCACCTGTGGCAGACGTTCCGTACCTAGACCCTTTACTTCTTCCAAGTCTGGAACAGGTAGAGTCGGGTCTGGGAGATCAGGAATCTGCTGTTGAAGAAGAAAAAGCATCTTCAAAGGAGGGAGAGTTAGAACTAAAACCAGAGACAATACCGACAAACCTGCCAAACACCAAAGAAATTTTATCAACTGAAGAACCTGTAGCTACATTTAATATACCTTTTTTTGGAGAAATGCCTATACCTGCACCAGAGGTCATAGCTTCTAGTGTTATAGCTAGTGGAGTATCAGCCACAGCAGCAGTAACAGGTTCAATCGTTTTGCAAAGCGTTATTAATCAGCTAAAGAAAATAATGACAAAGATATTTAAGAAGGTACTTAAGAAAGAGATTGCAGATCAAAAGAAATAAGGTATAGTAATATTAGCAATCTTCCCCTTAACCAAGTCTAAGACCTCTGTAGTTAGGGATTGTTGATTGCCTTAAATTTTTCGGGATTAGCTTTTACATAACTTCGTATATTAATGACATCACTACAGATGTATGCGTATTTAGAAGCAGGGTTTATCATATAGCCACTTGCGTGAAGCTGACTACACTTCAAAACACGAACTAGCTGTTTATCATGCACTTGCTTGTCTAGTTCTTCTATGGCTAGGTCTAGCTTTACTTTTGCTAATTCGTTACAAGTTTTATTATCTCCTAGCGGTATCATAAAACTCATTTGCACTCCCCAACCTTCATTAATGCTATAAGTTTCTTCCCCCTGTGCATCATTTCCTGTATAAAAGGGAGTTATTGCCATAGTTGGTTGACTACAAACTAAGTTTCCAAACTGCTGTTTACCTGTCATTCCATTATTAATATTCATATTTTGGTTGATAATACTAGAATTACCAACAGCATTTGGTTGAGCCTGTACGTTTGTATCGCCTTCGGCTCTTGCTTTACTGACTAAAGACAGACAAAGAAGTGATAACGCTAGTAGTCGTAATCGCATCTGTTTGTGTAATTTCTTCTATTTTTGCACCTGCTGCTCTCGTAGTTATTGAAAGTGACCAATCAGCAGTATCGGTCTTAGGAGTAAAAACTACATCTGAATCAGCTATACCACCACTAGATGCACTTGTGACAGCTATGTTTGATGCTTCCCAAGTATTTAAAGCTGACCCATATTTCTGAGTAACTATGCTACGAGTTATAGTCTGAGTAGTATTCTCAGTTCTATTGCTAGAGCCAGTACTCCAAGTGGGTAGTCCGTTTGCGTAACAAGGTGCAACTAAAAATAAACCTAGTAAGAGTAGTTTTTTCATTTGATACCAACTTTAGAGTTCTTATTATCTACTATAGTATCTTTTTTCTTTTTTATCTGAAACCCTAGTGAAGCAGTACTGGCTGAAAAAATACTTGCAATAAATGTCGGGTCAAAATCTACAATCTTTTTGCCAGATGGAGGTTCATAGTATGAAAGAGATAATAGCGTTGCCGACCAAAGAAGAACGCAAACTTTGACAATGGTTTCGACTCTACTAGGTTCTTGATCTTCCATAAAAAGTTAAAACTCTTGTTTAATACTAACAATGTAGCTATGTTTGGAAAGTAACACAATAGTTATTATGCTAAAAATTTTAAAACCAGTACTACTAAAGTTCTTTACCACTACTGCTGTAAAGAGATTAGTAGTCGATCTGCTTAGAGCTATCTGCAAACAAACTACCAACACGTTAGATGATCGTGCTGTGGATATGTTAGAGCAACAACTATTCCCAAAACTAAATTAATATGACGCATAAAGAGTTTTTTAAGGTACTTATTGGCAACCCACCGCCAGAAATAGAGTTTGAAATTCTAATGAAACAACGTGAGACAGAACAAATGCCTGATGAAGCTATAAAAGCATATTGTTTAGACCTAGTTAAGTACACAAAGATGCAAGATATGCTGCTTACTTCTGCAATAATGCGTATATCAGAAATAGAAACGCAATTATATCGTTATGAAAAAGGTATGAAACTATACAAAAAAGTAAGAAAATTAGGTTTTTTTGGTAAAATAAAGTATCTTCTATCTGGCAAAACAGATAAGAATTAATTATATTACTTGTAAACACTAGTTACTATGGACATAGAAAAACTAAATAACTTACATAGTGCTTTAACTGATACATTATTAGATAAAGTAACTAGTGGAGATGCAAAAGCAGGTGATTTAAACGTAGCTAGACAGTTTTTAAAAGATAATGGTATAGAGTGCATACCAACAGAAAACAATAAAATGGACGATTTGATGAAAAATTTACCTGATTTAGAAGCAATACCTGTTGCTGAATTATGAAATGCAACCGTTACCAACAAAACTGCAAGACTTTAGATATTTTTTAATTATTACTTGGAGACATTTAAACCTTCCAGACCCTACTCCTGTTCAATTAGACATTGCAGAATATCTACAAAGTGGCACTAGACGTAAAATTTTACAAGGATTTAGAGGTGTTGGTAAAAGTTGGATAACTTCTACTTATGTTGTGTGGAAGTTACGAATGAACCCACAGCTAAAATTTTTAGTTGTAAGTGCAAGTAAAAATAGAGCAGATGATTTTACGACATTTACTATGCGTTTAATTAATGAAATGTCAATATTATCTCCGTTAATACCACAAGAACACCAAAGAAATAGCAAAATTAGTTTTGATGTTGCACCTGCAACCGCTTCTCATGCACCTAGCGTTACCAGTAGAGGAGTTCTTTCACAAATGGCAGGTAGTCGTGCAGATGAAATAATTGCAGATGACGTAGAAGTACCGAATAATTCTTATACACAACCCATGAGAGACAAATTAGCGGAAGCTGTAAAAGAATTTGAAGCTATTTTAAAACCAAATGGCAACGTTACTTTTCTTGGGACACCACAAGTAGAAAATAGTTTGTATTTAACACTAGAAGAACGTGGTTATGAGACAAGAATATGGACAGCACGTTATCCAGAATTAAAAAACAATTATGGAGATAGACTTGCTCCATTTATAAAAGAAAGACTAACCAATGAATTATCTAAACCTAAAGACCCTGTAGACCCACAAAGATTTACCTCTATAGATCTTATGGAACGTGAAGCATCTTATGGACGTTCTGGTTTTAATTTACAATTTCAACTAGATACAACCTTATCTGATCAAGATAGATACCCATTAAAAATATCTGATCTTGTTATTTCTTCTATCAATCAAGAATATGCACCTGAGAAGATTATATGGTCGAATAATCCAGAATACGTTATACAAGATTTGTCTTGCGTTGGGTTTAATGGTGATAGGTTCTACCGCCCTGCTCAAGAATTTGGAGATTTTATTGAATATACAGGTAGTGTGATGTTTATCGACCCCTCTGGGAAGGGAAAAGATGCAACAGGTTATGCTTGTGTAAAGATGTTAAACGGAAATCTTTTTGTTACTGATGCAGGTGGACTAACAGGTGGCTATTCAGACTTAGTTTTAGAAAAATTATCTAAAATTGCAAGATTTAATAAAATAAATACTATTTTGATTGAACAAAACTTTGGTGGGGGTATGTTTGCTGAACTATTAAAACCTTTTCTTATGAGATTTCACCCATGCGAAGTGCAAGATGTAAGAAATAATAAGACTAAAGAACTAAGAATTATTGATACTTTAGAACCTGTTATGAACTCTCATAGATTAATAATAGATCGCAAGGTAATTGAAAAAGATTTTAAGTCTAATCAAGATGAACCACCAGAAAGACGATTAAAATTACAGCTAGTTTACCAACTTAGTAGGATTTCTAGACACAGAGGTAGCTTAGTTAATGATGATATTATTGATGCTCTTGCAGGTGCAGTTGGTTATTGGACAGAATACATGGCTCAAGATGAAGATAGAAATATTAGATCTAGAAAAGATGAATTATTAATGACTCACCTTGATAATTGGGGTGCTGCTGTAAACTCAACTATCACTCAAACTGCTATGGGAATGACTCCTCA
>CETB01001865.1_pt1 | contig 19931 bp, 18 predicted proteins | sample 356381 | NCBI WGS metagenome assembly CETB01 (sample SAMEA2622545, study PRJEB7988) | marine metagenome | biome: marine biome (ENVO:00000447); feature: deep chlorophyll maximum layer (ENVO:xxxxxxxx); material: "saline water (ENVO:00002010), including plankton (ENVO:xxxxxxxx)" | depth 155 m | reverse complement strand
ACAGAATACCCGCATGGTATGACTCAGATAATAATGTTTACGTTGGTTACAGTGAGAAAGAAGTCAGACAATTCTATAAACTTGATGACAGGAAACTTTCACAAGATGAAGATGTTCTTGACACTTGGTTTTCATCAAGCTTATGGCCTTTTGCATCTTTAGGATGGCCAGAAAAAACAAAAGATTATAAAAAACATTTTCCAACCTCTCTTTTGGTTACTGGTTTTGATATTATTTTTTTCTGGGTTGCAAGAATGATGATGATGAGTTTAGAGTTTACTGATCAAATCCCTTTTAAAGATGTTTATGTTACTGGTTTAATTAGAGACGAAAATGGACAAAAAATGTCAAAATCTAAAGGCAATATAATTGATCCATTGGATTTAATTTATGGAATTTCCCAAGATGATTTAGTTACAAAAAGAACTTCAAATCTTATGCAAGAAGGTATAGCTCAAAAGATTGAAAGAAAAACAAGAAACCAATTTCCACAAGGCATTGATTCATATGGCACAGATGCTTTAAGGATGACATTTTTCTCACTAGCAACACACACCAAAGACATAAGTTTTGAAATAGGTAGGCTTAAAGGGTACAGAAACTTCTGTAATAAAGTTTGGAATGCAGCTAGGTTTATCAACGGCTATCCAGAAGGAAATGATAAATTTCAATCAGCAAATAAAAGTGATCAATGGATATATGATGAATTTGTGCAATCAAAAAAACAAATCGAAAAAAATATTAAAGATTACCGATTAGATTATGCTGTTAATGAAGTTTATGATTTTTTCTGGAGTAAGTTTTGCGACGTCTATATTGAAGAATGTAAAAAAAATGGAGAGACTCATAATCTCAGACCTCTTTTAAAAGAAATACTTTTTATGATGCACCCTTTTGCTCCATTTATAACTGAAGAGATTCATAGTATGTTATTTGATGGTTCTATTATTTAGTAATGGTTGGGCTAATATACATCTGAATATGATCAATATCATCTTCTAGATACACTTCACCTCTGGGGGTAAATCCTAGATCTATATAAAAATCTTTCAATCGATGTTGTGCTGAAATAACAATTTCATCATTTGGGAATTCTTTTTTTAAAAATTTTACTCCCTCTTTTGTTATCTCCTTTCCAATGCCAAGACCTCTAGAATTTAACTCAGTGACAATTCTTCCCATGGAAGAGCCCTCATACTTCACTCCAGGCTTAAAAGCTCTTAGATAAGCGACAAGTTCATTTTCCTTATAACATAACAAATGAAAGGCATTTTGATCTGAATTGTCTGCATCAAGATATGGGCAGTTTTGTTCCACTACAAAGACTTCTTGCCTAAGATGCAAAATAGCATATAGATCATTATTCGATAATTTATCAAAAATTTTCCACTCAAATTTAATTTTTTTAGTCATAATTAAATATAATATCGAGATATTTTCGCATACATAAAAAATATTATGAAAACTATATATGATTTTTCAATAAAAGATGCTGAACTCAAAGACGTTCCTCTTAAGAATTATAAAAAAAAAGTGTTATTAATTGTTAATGTAGCAAGTTATTGCGGGCTTACATACCAATACAACGGCTTAGAAAAATTATACAAAAAATACAAAAGCATGGATTTTGAAATTCTTGGTTTTCCATGTAATCAATTTGCCATGCAAGAACCAGGTACTAACCAAGAAATTAAAGAATTTTGTGATGCTAATTATGGAATAACTTTTAAGATATTCAACAAAATCAAAGTAAATGGTGCTAAAGCTGATCCTTTTTATAATTTCTTAAAAAAAGAAAAGCTAGGAGCTGCAGGCACATCTTTAATAAAATGGAACTTTACAAAATTTCTTGTTAATAGAAACGGTGAGGTTGTTAAACGATTTAGTCCTCAGGTTGAATCAGATAAGATTGAGTCATACATAAAAGAGATTCTTTAGATTATAAATCTAAGCTCATAAGAACTGCATCATCCATATCGCTGCCTGTATAGTAATTAGTCCTAACAGCATCTTTTTTAAAATTGAATTTATAGTAGAAATTAATTGCTTTTATATTTTTAGATCTTACTTCAAGAAATGCTTTTTTTGCTCCTAAAGTCTTGGATTGTTTTATATAAACACCCATTAGGATTGTTCCAGCACCTTTTTTCTGCCATTTCTTTAGTACAGCTATATTTAAAAGATGGCTTTCCTTTTTTATTAAAGAAAATATAAGAAACCCTATAATTTCATCATCATGTTTGCATACAAGTGATTTATGCCCTACCTCAAAAGAAGAAAGAAAATTATCTTTTGACCATGGACTTGGATTTGTTTCAAGCTCAATCTTGTATGCATCTTCTAAATCAAGATGATCCATTAAAGAAATCTTAAACATATAATTATAAATTTAGTTTGGACTTAATCTTCAACCAGAGATCTTTTTTAAGGCTTTTCTTTAAAAACAATTCATTTATTGAGGGTGCTTGAATTGAATTTTCAAGAAACAATTCACTATTAAAAACTTTACCAAAAATTATTATTAGTCTTATATCAATTAACTTAGAAATAATTTTCTTCAATTCATGTTCAGACTGAATTGAAAACTTTTTTGATTTCTCATTACCTTTATCAAGATTTGTTGATGCAAGAATGGCTTTTATAAGTTCTTGCTGTTCTTTTACAAAATTTTCATAAGGCTTATTAAGAAGTGATAGAATTACACCCTTTTGATAAAAATATATATCATGATTAGGAGAATTATTTATCTTTGAACGTAATGAATATCTTTTGATACCGATCTCTTTTAATATAAGATTAGTTTTTATCTCAGGGGTAAGCATAAATAACATAATAACATTTAGTTTATAAACAATGGATAATCCAATAGACAAATATTCAGCTTTTAAGCCGATTGATTTAGCCAATAGAAAATGGCCTAACAATATCCTAAAAGAATCGCCTGTCTGGTGCTCTGTTGATTTGCGTGATGGAAATCAAGCATTGATAGAGCCGATGGGCTCTGAGCGAAAAGATAGGATGTTTGCATTATTATGTAAACTTGGATTCAAAGAAATCGAAATTGGATTTCCTTCAGCCTCTCAAACTGACTATGATTTTGTAAGAGATCTTATAGAAAATAAAAAAATACCCTCAGACGTAAACATACAGGTACTCACACAATCAAGAGAAGAATTAATAAAAAAAACCTTTGAATCATTAAAAGGAGCATCTAAAGCTATAATTCATTTCTATAATTCAACCTCAACTCTTCAAAGAAAAGTTGTTTTTGATCAAGACAAGGATGGGATCAAAGAAATTGCTACTAATGCTGCATTATTGATAAAAGATTTAGCTGAAAAAAATCAAGAAACAGAATGGAGTTTTGAATACTCACCTGAGAGTTTTACTGGCACTGAGCTTGAATACGCCAAAGAGGTTTGTGATGAGGTTGTAGAAATTCTTAAACCTGTGTCAAAAAATAAAATCATTATCAATCTGCCTGCAACTGTAGAGATGTCTACGCCAAATATTTATGGCGATCAAATTGAGTGGATGAATGAAAATCTTAAAAATAGAAGTGATATATGTTTAAGTCTTCATCCTCATAATGATCGTGGTACTGCAGTGGCTGCATCCGAATTTGGTCTTATGGCAGGAGCAGACAGGGTTGAAGGTACTCTCTTTGGAAATGGAGAAAGAACTGGAAATGTTGATATTGTGACGATTGCTCTAAACATGCTTACACAGGGCATTGATCCAAAATTAGATTTTTCTAACATTAATTCAGTCATGAGGGAGGTTGAGTATTGCAATCAATTACCTGTCCATCCAAGACATCCGTATGCAGGGGATCTTGTTTTTACAGCTTTCTCTGGATCTCATCAAGATGCTATAAAAAAAGGATTTAAAGCGATTAAAAAATCTAATAATCCAAAATGGGAAGTTCCTTATCTACCCATTGACCCCGCTGACTTAGGCAGAAGCTACGAAGCAGTAGTTAGAATAAACTCCCAGTCTGGTAAAGGAGGAGTAGCATTTCTTTTAGAAAAAGATCATGGGGTATCTCTTCCAAGAAGACTACAAATAAGTTTGAGTCAAAAAATACAAAAACTTGCTGATGAAACAGGAAAAGAAATTACAAGTTCTCAAATTTGGGAAATTTTTGAAGCTAATTACCTAAAACCTAAAAATAACTTCTCATATATCAAACATTCTTCGACTTCAGATGGTGATTTGCACTCTTTAAAACTAGAAATGAATATGGATGCTAAAGCAATAAAGATTGAAGGAACTGGTAATGGTCCTATTGATTCATTTATTAATGGGCTTTCAAATCAATTGGGATTTGATATCAAGGTTGCTGATTATCATCAAACAGCAATATCATCTGGTTCTGATGCAAAAGCTGCTGCCTATATTGAGCTTGAAAAAGATGGCAAAACATTTTGGGGAGTTGGCATTCATCCAAATACAACGAGAGCTTCATTTGATTCTATAATTGTTGGATTAAGTAAACTCTTAACTAGCTAATCAAAATTAGGTTCTCTTTTTTCAAAAAAAGCTTTAACTGCCTCTCTATTTTGCGAACTAACCGTAAGCTCATTTTGAATCTCAGCTTCATTATGAAAAGTATCCCAGTAACCAAGGTGTAATGACTCCCTCATTAATCTTTTAGTATGGTTTAATGATTGAGAAGATCTTTTTGCTAAATTTTCTGCCCATGTAAGCGTTGTGCTCTCTAATTCATCTAACGGGACGACCTTATTAGCTATACCATACTCTAAGCAGTCTTGAGCTGATATTTTCTTTGCTTCTATAGCATGTTCATATGCTTTAGAGAATCCCATGAATTTTGGAAGATACCAGGATAAGCCGCCATCTGGAACTAAGGCGATATTACTAAAAACAGATAAAATATAGCTATCTTCTGACATTACTCTTAAATCACAAGACATTGCGATTGCAGCACCAATTCCAGCTGCAGGTCCAGCAATTGATCCAATAACTGGTTTTGGCATATCAATGATATTTTTAAAAAATGGTTTATATCCCCTCATCAAAGCATCTTTTGATCCTTTCCAACTTGCACCCCTCTCACTTAAATCAGCACCAGCAGAAAAACCTCTTCCAGACCCTTTTAATATAACAACTCTAATATCATCATCGTTTCTAACATCTTCGGTTGCCTTCTGAAAATCCCAAACAAGCTGTTCATTAACTGCGTTTAAAAGCTTTGGTCTATTGAGCTTAATTATCGCTACCTTACCTTTCTTATCTAATTCAATTGTTTCTAAATTCATGTTTGCTCCCCAATTATCTTTTAGAAATTAATATATGGCCATTTGTATAAGTTATTTGGCCATCCAACTCTTCTTTATCAGATCGAGACCATTCAACCTTTGATTTTGACCCCGGACTTGAGTATACAAAAGTTTTAATTACTTCTTCAATTATTTTACTGTTGGGCACAGCAATATTGCATTTTTTAATTGAATATCTTAGAACATCTGAAATTAATGGATCCGATAGCTCTCTGAGTTTTTTTAAATTAATAGAATTAGATATTAAATCATCATATCTTTCATGCATTAAATAAGAATAGTTATTATTCCTATCTCTTATAATTTTAGAAAAATTATTAACTCTATTTGGGAAATTATTCCATTTCTTTTCAAGCATTGGAAATATCTCATTTCTTAAATAATTTCTGTCAAAATCATTACTAAGATTTGAGTCATCTTGAATATAATCAATATTATGTTTTTTTAAATAATCTAGGATCTCTTGTTTTGATATTCCTAGAAAAGGCCTTACTAAGACCCCATGACCCAAAGATCTTTTAAGCTTTGGCCCTTCCATTCCATCTGGACCGGTTCCTCTCAGAAGCCGCATAAATAATGTTTCTGCAACGTCATCACTGTGATGTCCCAATAGCAGCTGATCATCTTCATTTAATATCTTTTCAAAAGCCTTATATCTAGCCCTCCTTGAAGCTGATTCCAATCCCCCTCCATCAACTTTAACTTCAATTGATTCAGTAATTAAATTTACATTTAATTTAGAGCAAATCTCAATACAATGATTCTCCCAAAGGGATGAATGCTTTGATAAATTATGATTTATGTGAATAGCCTTTAAATTAAGTTCTTGCTGAGTGTTTAAAGAAGACAATAGGTGAACTAAGGCAGTTGAATCTGGGCCTCCACTATAGCCAATAAAAATACTTTTGCTAAGGTCGATATGTTCTGTAATTAGATTTTCTGTTAACAATATCTATATCTCTACTATATCTTTACCAAATACATCTTCTAATGAGAAAAAACTTTCAAGTGAAGGTGTGAATTTAAATTTATCTCCAATATCTATTATAGCCTCTGATTGATCTGAAGTTACTCTAACATTTAGTCGGCAAGATCCATCCTTCCAGAAATCCTTGTCAAATGTATCAAGATATTCTGAAAATTTAACTAAAGAATTAGCATTAGATTTATTGATATCAATTATTACATCTTTAACTTTTTTATTAAGAACAGAGTCGATTGTATGAACTTCTTTAACGCGCATTCTAAACATTAAACTTCCTAAGTCTCCAGTCCTGTAATCATCTACCTCAACTGTTCCTCTCAAAGATAAGATTTCTCCTTCTTTGAGAATATTATGACAGTTCTCCAGAGTTTCACTTGATACTATGCCATCCATACTTCCAGTTCCATCATTAAAGTTAATAAAAGTTAGTGGCTTACCTTTTCTATCTTTGATCTGTCTAACGCTATTTATCAAACTTACTAGCGAAGCACTTTTTGTTTCATTTGACAATTCACTAATTTTTTTTGATCTTATCTTCCTTATTTTATTTTCAATTGCTGTAACTGGATGCCCAGATAGATAATATCCCAAAGATTTTTTTTCTAATTCAAGTTTTTCAGTAAGAGTTAAAGGAGTAATATTTTCATATTTTTCATATGGATTAAAATTTTCTTCAATTGAAGAAAATAAATCTCCACTTTGGGTGCCTAAATTATTACTTCTAGATCCGTCTCTTAGCATGTCTTTTACACATTTAATTGCTATAGTCCTTGAGGGTGCAAGTGAATCAAAGGCACCAGATTGAGATAAGGCTTCTAAAGATTTTTTACCTCCTAATTTTATATCGACTTTTTTTGAAAAGTTCCATAAATCTTTAAATTGAGACTTGTTTCTATTTAAGCAAACATGATCTATAAAAGCATCTGCAACGCCTTTTACTGCGCCCAGACCATATTCAATATCTCCATCTTTATTGACAATAAATCTCTTCTTTGAGGTTTGTATATTTGGATTAAGTACGTTAATTTTCATTCGAGCACACTCTTGAATCAATGCATGAATTTTATCTGTATTTCCAAGCTCGGAAGAAAGAACAGCTGCCATAAAGTGTTCAGGATAATAAGTTTTCAAATAAGCTGTTTGATAAGAGATTAGAGCATAGGCAGCGGAATGAGATTTATTAAAACCGTATTCGGCAAACTGATTAATTAAATCAAATATTTGTTCAGCATTTTTTGGTGGGATATTATTACTCTCACAGCCTTTAACAAATATTTCTCTTTGTTCTTCCATCTCCTCTTTCTTTTTCTTGCCCATAGCACGTCTTAAAATATCAGCCTGCCCCAGTGAAAATCCCGCCAATACTCTAGCTGCTTCCATAACCTGCTCTTGATAGACTATTACGCCATAAGTTTCTTCTAAAACTTCTTCAAGTAACTTGTGTGGGTATGTAACTGGACTTTTTCCATGTTTTCTATCTACAAATTCATCATGCATGCCAGAATTTAAAGGACCTGGCCTGTAAAGAGCTAAAAGTGCAGTAATTTCTTCAAATTTAGTTGGTTTTAGTCTCTTAATAAGATCCCTCATACCAGATGACTCTAATTGAAAAACTGCCATAGTTTTACCAGATGACAGAAACTTAAAGACTTTTTCATCATTCAATGGAATATCGTCAAGATTGAGCTTCTTAGAATCCTGTCTGTTCTCATTGATAGATTTAAGAGCTCTGTCAATTACAGTTAATGTTCGAAGTCCAAGAAAATCAAACTTAACCAATCCAATTTTCTCTACATCATCTTTATCAAATTGTGTCATCACTGAGCTTGATGATCGATCAACGTATACAGGACAAAAATCAGAAATACTTCCAGGAGCAATTACTACACCTCCAGCATGTTTTCCAACATTTCTTGCAATTCCCTCAAGCTTGTATGATAGGTTTACAATTTCTCTAACCTCATCATCGTTTTTAATGCTTTGAGCAAACAGCGGTTGCTCTTCCTGAGCTCTATCTAAAGTCATACCCGGTGCAAAAGGAATCATTTTTGAAATTCTATCTCCAAGAGCATAGGGTTTACCTAATGCTCTTGCTACGTCTCTTACAACTGCTCTTGCTGCCATTGTTCCAAATGTTGCTATCTGTGATACAGCTGCAACACCATACTTTTTGCTAACATAATCAATAACTAAGTCCCTTTTCTCCATACAAAAATCAATGTCAAAGTCAGGCATTGATAACCTCTCAGGATTAAGGAATCTTTCAAAAAGAAGGCCATGGTCGATAGGATCTAAGGTTGTTATACCCAGCGCATAGGCTACAAGTGATCCAGCGCCGGATCCTCTACCCGGTCCTACAGGAACATCATTATTCTTTGACCATTCAATAAAATCATAAACTATTAAGAAATAACTAGAAAAGCCCATTGTTTTTATTTGATCAAGTTCGTAATGCAGTCTTGACCTATATTCGTCTTGTTTTTGATTATTAAATTTATTGATATAAGTTTTAAGCCTACTATTCGCGAGCTCCTCAAGATATGTATCAAAATTATGTTTTTTTGGTACTGGATATTCTGGTAGAAAATATTCTTTTGTATCAAAAGAAACATTACATTTTTTTGCAAGTTCATTTGTATTTGAAATTAATGATTCACAATCTTTAAATAAATCTTTCATTTGTTTTGAAGATTTAAAATACTGTTGTTCTGAAAAAATTTTTTCTCTATTTGGATCATCTAATGTTTTTGAAGTATTAATACATACCTTTGTTTCATGAACCTCATAGTCATCTTGATTTGCAAACAAAACATCATTTGTTGCTACTAAAGGTATGCCTCTATTTACAGCTAATGGAAGAACGTTCTTGAAATATTCAACCTCATCAGGTCTGTTTGTACGCTGAACTTCTAAGATAAAATCATCTTTAAAATACTTAGTGAATTGATCTATAACTTTATCTGTATCAGAAATGTTATTTCTCTTAAGGTATTCAAAAATATGACTATCTTTGCCGCCTGAAATGACCAATATATCATTCTTAAGCTCAACCAACTCATTGAAACTTATTACTGGAGAATTAAAGTTGTAGTTGTTGTGAGCGTTAGATATTACCTTCATAAGATTTTTATGACCTTCATTGGTCTTAGCTAAACATAAAAGCTCATAAGAGTTCTCATCCTTCTCAAAGATTAATCTTATTGAGGCGCCTGATATTGGTTTAATACCAGCAGCTTCACATTTACTAAAAAATTTTACTAAACCAAACATGTTTGACTTGTCTGTTAAAGCAACAGAAGGAATAGAATTCTTTGATGCACTGTCAACAATCTGATCAATAGTTAACAACCCTTGAGTAATACTATATTCTGAGGAAATCCTTAAATGAGAAAAAGCAGCACTCATCTATCTATTACACCCTTAAAAGTTTTTCTATGTATCTCACAATAACCATGGATTCTTAATGACCTTAAATGATTTTTTGTTCCATAACCTTTATTGCTTATAAAATCATAATTTGGAAATTGTGTATTAAACTTAATCATTAGGTTATCTCTATAAACTTTTGCAATTATTGAGGCTGCGCTAATAGCATTCTCAGAAGAATCGCCACCAATAATTGTCCTCATCGGGATATCTAGGTCTGGTTTATATATACCATCTACTAAAACCAAAGCAGGCTTTATTGGTAAGTTTAGTATAGCTCCTTTCATTGCCAATAAAGAAGCTTTGAGAATATTAATTTCATCTATTTTATTATTATCAACAATGCCATACCCATAATAAGAATTTTTTAATATTTCTTCAGCTAAAAGAACTCTCGTTTTAGGAGATAATTTCTTGGAATCTTTTAAACCAACTATTTCTTGCTTTAAAATAACTGCTGCAGCAACAACTGGTCCTGCTAAACAGCCTCTGCCCACCTCATCAGTTCCTGCTATTAAATTATTATTCAAGTTAAAGTTATTTCTTTTGCTGCTTTAGAATAACCAATGCCTATGAGCATTTCTCTTAATGTGTCTGCTACATATTTAGGGCTCTCTTCAAACGAAAGTGTTTCATTTATAGCTTTTTTAATATTCTCTTTTGTGAAATTATTTTGCAGTAACTCAATGAAATAATCTTTACCAAGAAGCAAGTTAGGTAATCCGATATTATTGACTTTAAGCATACGAGATATTATTGAATAATTTATAAAATTTGTCTTATAACAAATTATTGTAGGGCACTCTAAAATAGCTGATTCCAATGAAGCAGTTCCAGATGTAACAATTGAGAGTTCTGAAATAGACAAGAATTCTTGCATTGCATTTTCTTTAATAACTATTGGTAGATTAAGTCCATCGAAAGATTTCGTTATAGACATCATCAATTTACCATCTGCTGCAGGTAACAAATATATATAGTCTTTGGTTTCTTGAGAATGATCTTTTATAAATTCAATATAAGTTTTGAGCATATATTTTATCTCTGACTCTCTACTGCCTGGTACTATAGAAATATATTTTTTATTGGGATCTAAGTTATGCTTTTTCAAAACCATTTCCTTGCTGAGCTTTTGGAGTTTAGAAAAGGGATGGCCAAGTTGAAGGCTATTATGTCCAATTTTCTTGTAAAAATTATCTTCAAAGCCAAATAAGCATAATGTTAGGTCTATATATGCATTAATTGACTTAACCCTATTTTGTCTCCAACCCCAAACCGATGGACTAACAACTTGAACATTCTTATTATCATGATTACTCTTTAATGCTTTATGAATACCCATATTGAAATCAGGTGAATCGATTCCAATAAAGATATCAATTTCTTTTTCAAGAAAAAGTTTAATCAATGAGCTTCTTAAACTACTAAGTTTTCTGTAATTCATTAAAGGCTGAATTAAGCCCATCATGTTTATCTCGGAGAAATCAAATTCTGATTTGAAGCCTAATTCTTCTAATCTAGGCCCACCGATGCCATATAAATTTATTTCTGAGTTCTTTTTAATTTCTTTTATTAATCCAGCGCCAAGTCTGTCACCTGAATGCTCCCCACAAACAATTCCTATGTTTAAGGCCTTATTTGTCGACACTTACCTTAAAATTCCTCTTTCAGAAATTTCTACAGATTTAATAAAAATATCTAAACAAGGGTCGTTTCTGCTTTTATTTAGATCTTTTATTTTATTGATAGCTTGCTCAATTTTTAATTTCTTCATGTAAAGCAATTTAAATGCTTTTTTGATTAAGCTTATTGAATCAGATGATATATTGTTCCTTGTCATTCCCACTGTATTGAGCCCTATAACTCTTGCAGGGTCAGCTGCAACTTTAACATATGCTGGTATATCCATATTTATAGATGTATTCATGCCTACAAATGAAAAATCTCCCAGTTTACAGAACTGATGAACGGTGGTGAGGGCGCCTAGTGTAATGTTATTGCCTATATTTACATGTCCTGCGATACCTGCATTATTTGCAAAAACATTTCCATCCCCAACAAGACAATCATGAGCCACATGACTATAAGCCATGAATAAGTTCTCGGAACCTATTTTTGTTAAGCCATTATCTTGAATCGTTCCTCTATGAACAGTGACTCCTTCTCTAAATATATTATTGTCTCCAATCTCTAACTTTGTTTTTTCGCCCTTAAATTTTTTATCTGGAGTATCTTCTCCAATAGTTGAAAATTGATAAAAAATATTGTTTTGACCAATAAGAGAAGGTCCTTTTATAACCACATGACTATGAAGTTTTGTATTCTGCATAATTTCAACATCCTCTCCAATTATGCAATATGGTCCTATCTCAACTGATTCATCTAATTTTGAAGATGGGTGTACTATTGATGTTTCGTGGATTTTCATTTTGCCTTCCTGTCAGCGCATAATATTGTAGCAGTACAAATCAGTTCATTATCAAGCTCAGCCCTGCAATCAAACTTCCAAATACCTCTTTTTTCACTGATTACTTTAGAATAAAGGTCTATATTATCACCAGGCCTAACTCTTTTTCTAAACCTAACTTTATCAACCCCAGCCAAAACATATATAGAGCCCTCTTCTGGAGTCTTATCCATTAAAGTAAAACCTAGTATTCCTGATGCCTGACCTAAGGCCTCAATAATTATTACTCCGGGAAATATCGGATTATTCGGAAAGTGTCCTTTTAAAGAATATTCATCTTCATGAATATATTTTCTTGCATGGATCTCTTTATTTTTGTTAATTTCTATGACCTTATCTACAAATAAAAAAGGTTCTCTATGTGGTAGATATTTTTTTATATCCTCTTTGTTAATCTTCAAATTATTTACCTTGTTTCTTTATAAATACTGAAGATTTAGCCCAGTCTTTATGACTTTGAGCAGGCATAATTCCAACATAATCACCTGGTTCTTTTATATCTTTAGTTATAAGAGTATGAGCTCCAACAGATACATCATCGCAAATATCTATATGGCCAAGAACACCAGACAATCCTCCCATTCTAAAATTTTTACCAATTTTTGTTGAGCCAGCAATTGCACATGATGCTGCAATTGCAGAACACTCTCCTAAAATAACGTTATGGGCAATATGAATAAGATTATCTAAAATTACTCCATCTTTTATTTCAGTATCATCAAGCGCTCCTCTATCTATTGCACAGTTAGCACCAATTTCAACATTTTCACCTATTTTCAAACCCCCAAGTTGTTCAATTTTTTCATAACCATCTTGAGAGGGTGCAAATCCAAATCCATCTGATCCTAAGACACATCCAGGGTGAATGAGACAATTTGAAGAAATCATAACATTTTTTACTATGGAGCAATTTGCATGAATAACTACATTATCTTTTATAGAACAATTAGGTCCAATCACAACATTTGGGCCAATGTAAACATTATTACCAATAGAGGATAGTTCAGAAATTACCACAGATTCATGTATTGAGGGAGATAGAGACTCTGACTCATCATTAAATATGTTTGAAAGTTTTGCATATGTTATATAAGGATCATCAGATTTTAAAAAATTAAATCTTTTGTCTTCCTTGAATTCTTTACTAACAACTACTGCCGAGGCCTTGCAATTATCTAGAGAATGAAGATATTTTTGATTAGTAAGAAAAGTTATAGAGCCTTCACATGCGCTATCAATAGTTGATAAATTATCTATATAACAATCTGGATTACCAATAACCTCTGTATTAGTAGCCTTGGCTAGCTCTTCTAATGTAAAGCTTTTATGCTTTGGCACTACTCAGTCGGTGCTTCGGAAGCCTCTACATTGACATCTAAGATTGATGTAACATCATCTGTAATATCCAACTCGGCATTGAAGTCCAAAACTGCAGATACGGTTTGCTGACCTTGCGCTGGCCTATCAAGTAAAAGTTTAATTTGTTTAGCAGCCATCAATTGCCTAATTGCTACTGTAGCAGGTTGTCCAAGGTCCATCATAATTTTCTGGGCAGTTTCTTGACGAGCTTGTTGAATTTTTCCAGCTATGAATTCAAGATCCTGAGATTTTTCTTGATATTCTTTTTGCATCTCAACAATCTCTTCTTGTGATAATGTCTCTTGTTCCTTTTGAAGTTTTTCAGCTATAGCCTGCATGTCAGCTTGCAAGGTTTGAGCTTGCTCCATATTTGCTGAAAAATCAGGATCTTCATCTAAAGCTTTAAAAGCATCATTAGCAGTTTGGGTTTTAAGAATTGCCTCTTGAATGTTTATAACAGCAATACCTTCAACTGCAAATAATGGAGATGCTACAAACAAAAACGTTAGCAAGTAAAATTTAATTATATTTTTCATATTAACCCCTTTATGGATTTGAACATTTTATATTAACTAGAATACATTTCCTACTGTAAATTGAAATTCTTCAGTTCTCTCTCTTGGTCCAGCATTAGTAGGCTTAGCTATTGCAAGACTCATTGGACCAAATCCAGTTATCCATGTAATACCAACTCCATAGGAATACCTTAAGTCATCAATAGATGGTTTATAGCAATTTATCTGGTAATCCTTACAGTTATCAGAAAATACATTACCAAAATCAAAGAAAAATGCCGATCTCAAAGACCTTTGATCCTCAATAAAAGGTAATCTAAAGATAAGTTGTAAACTTCCTTCAACTTTTATGTTACCTCCAATTGGTGCATCTCTGTATCTTGAAGTCTGATTTGCGTATGGGTTGTAATATGGAGTATCTAGCTCTCCATCACCATCTGAATCTATAAGATTTGGACAGATACCTTCTGAATAATTAAACTCATAACACGGAGCATCTGTACTTCTCGGGCCTAGTGTATTGGATTCAAAACCTCTTAATGATCTGGGGCCACCAGCATAAAAGTTTTGAAAAAATGGAACCTCTTTAGTATCACCATACGCATCTAAATAACCAAGCTCACCCTGAAAGCCAAAAACTAAGTCTTTAGTTAAGGGCTGATAGTACCTCTGTCTGATATTTAATCTGTAATAGCTTAAATCACTTCCTGGAATTGTAGAACTAACACTTAATACAGTAGACGCGCCGTCGGTAGGAAATAAACCTCTATTTAAAGTGACCCTTTGCCATGAGAGCTGGGCTGTAAGAGTTTCAAATAGATTTCCCTCAACTGAAACAAAATCATATATCTCTCTAGCAGGCAGGCTACCTATATCAATATCAGTTTTATCATATGTGATATTAAATCCAAGCCTTGTAATATCTGAAATAGGATAACCGAATTGAGCTCCGAAACCACTTGAATTTGTTAAATAATTTGCAACATTAAACTCGCCATAATCTGTTTCTCTATAATAAAGGTTGTAACCCAAACTTACTCCATCTCTGGTGGCATATGGATTCATGTATGAAATGTTATACATCTCACTGTAAACATTTTTATTGATTCCAATACCAACCGTATTTCCACTACCCAAAAAGTTTTGTTCTTGAAGGTTGAATCCAAGCATAAGACCAAAGTCACTGTAACCTATGTTTCCTCCAATACTTCCTGTAGTTTCTTCTTCAACACTATAAATAATATCAATCTGATCATCTGTTCCTGGAACAGGTATTGTTTCTACATTTACTTCTTTAAAATAACCAAGCCTTTCAAGTCTAATTTTACCTGCCTCTATGGCATTATCAGATGACCATGCCCCCTCAAACTGTCTCATTTCTCTTCTCAGAACATGATCTTGAGTAATGTTGTTACCTGTGAATAATATTTTTCTTGTGTATGTTCTATTACCAGGCTCTACAGCAAAAATTAACTTCACTTCATTAGTTTCTTCGTTAATTTCAGGATTTCCTGTCACTTCTGCAAAAGCATAGCCCCTGTTCCCAAGAACATTTGTAAAAAACTCTTCAATCGAAGTAATTGCAGCTTGAGAATAGGTTGTATCTTTTAGCCTGCCAACTATATCTATATAAACCTCTTCATCAAATGGCACTTCACCAATAACATCAACATCATTAATCTTATATTTTTTACCCTCATTGACATTAAACGTTATAAAAATTGATTTCTTGTCTCTTGATAAACTGATTTGTGATGATTCGATTGAAAATTTTAGATAGCCCCTGTCTCTATAAAAGGATTCAAGTGACTCTATATCACCTTTTAATTTCTCTCTAGAATATTGGTTGTCATTCGAAAGAAATGAAAAAAAGGATCCCTCAGATAGTTCAAAACCATCTATCAGCTCTTCATTTGTATATATTTCATTTCCAATAATATTTATCTTCTTAATCTTTGCACTTTTGCCCTCATCTACTTCTATATTAATTTCGATCCTATTTCTTGGTTTAACCACTTCTTCTATTTCAACCCCAGCGCCATATCTTCCATTTGAAGCATAAGATCTTACAAGCTCAGATTTCACCCTCTCTAGTGTAGATCTTTTATAAACTTCTCCTTCTTTAATTCCAACACCATCAAGACTTTCCATAAGCTGTTCGGTTTTAAGAGCTTTATTTCCTGATATATCTATTGCAGATATAGATGGTCTTTCTGCGACCGTTATAATTAGTGTATTTCCATCCTTACCGATTTGAATATCATCAAACTGTTCTGTAGAAAATAACGATCTAACAATATCATTAGACTTACGTGAATCTATTTTGTCACCAACACTGATTGGAATTACATTAAAAATACTACCAGTTGAAACTCTTTGTAGCCCAATTATTCTTATGTCACTAACTAAAAATTCGTCAAAAGCATAAATTTCAACACTTAACAAAAGGGATAGAATAAATAGTTTTATATTTTTCACAATTTAAGCCCTAAAAAAATCTAGCAACATCATTAAATACTGCAAAAATCATAAGCATAATTACTAAAACAGCTCCGCCGGTATATATAATATTTTCAGCTTTTTCTGGTAAAGGTTTTCCTCTAACTGCTTCAACACCAAGTAAGGTTAATTGGCCTCCATCTAGGACTGGAATAGGCAGTAAATTTAAAACGGCTAAACTTATACTTAAAAGGCCCATTAAATATATAAAAGGTGCTATTCCCGCTTGGGCTGTGTTTCCAGCCATTTGAGCAATACCTATTGGACCGCTCAAATTCTCAGTTCCCACATTACCAGATATCATCTTTCCAATAAGCTGAAGTGTCTTAATGCTCAAGTTATAAGTCTCATAGACACCTATTGATAATGCTTCAAAAAGATTACGAGATTCTCTAAAAGAAACTCCAAGAACTCCAAAGTTATCTTGTGATTCAATATTTACAGGGATGTATAAGATCTCGTCATTTCTTTGAATTTTAAATTCTAAGATTGTATTTGGATTTGGTCTTACCGCAGAACCAATATCTTCAGCAAAATTAATATCTTTGCCATCAATCTCCAGAACCAGATCACCTGGCTTCAATTCTGCTTTGTATGCAGCACTTTGATCAAAAACATTCCCGATTATTGGATTATTTTTAAACCCAATATCAACTTCCAAATATTTAGCTAAATATCCTACAGGATTTTCCTGGGACTCTTTTGAACTTAAGAAATTATTAACTGTTAGTGTAATTGTAGTTGGATCACTTTCAGCAGTTCTCATAACTGAAAAATTCATATCTCCTGAGTAACCAGCATATGTCAAAAGCTCTAAACTAAAATCTTTTTGACTTCTTATTTGCTTATTATTTATTGATAAAATTTTATCATTTGGCCTAAATGAAGATTTAGATGAGATGTTTTGTTCTTTATTAGTAACATCTATGATGACTGGAACTTCTTGGGGATCAACCAAGGTTGCTACAGGACCATTTGACATGATAAGACCAGCAAAAATAAATATTGCAAGAAGAAAGTTTGCTAAAGGTCCAGCAAACATAATAGATGCTCTTTGCCATTTTGGTTTGGAGTCAAATGTATTCTTTAGCTGTTCCTCAGTTAAGTCTTTAACAGATTCAGGCTCAGCTTCTATCAATTTATTTGTAATCATTGATACATAGCCACCTAATGGCACTGCCGACAAAGCAAATTCTGTACCGTGTTTATCATACTTTTTGTAAAAAACTGGGCCCATTCCAACAGAAAACCTTTGAACATGCACTTTGCACATCCTTGCAACAATAAAATGACCGAACTCATGAATTGTTACTAATACACCTAAGAGTACTAAAAATGATGATATGTAAATAATTGTTGTCATATATATCTATTTAATTGAAGGATTTTACCACCTTCTTTGCCTCAATGCGTGTCTGTGTATCAATATCGTGAATTGATTCTATAGACAAATCGTTAGACATATGATCTATGCTAAAAGTTCTATATATAACCTCATAAATCTCATCAAATTTTATTTCGCCATTAATAAAACTTTCAACTGCAACCTCATTAGCTGCGTTGAAAACTGTTCCAAGATTGCCTCCTTTATTACATACCTCACGAGCAATATTTTGAATTTGCATTCTGTCTTTTGGAAATTCTTGAAATGTTAAGTTTAGAGAGGTGAAATCTAGTGAATCAAAGTCAATTATAAGTCTATTTTTTTCAGACAATGCATGAGCTATTGGAACCTTCATATCTGGATTGCTCATCTGACAAATACTCGACCCATCAACATATGTAACTATTGAATGTATTATGCTTTGAGGATGAATTACTAAATGAAAGTAATTTTCATCAAGATCAAATAAATATTTTGCTTCAATTAATTCTAAGCATTTATTCACCAAAGTTGCTGAATCTATAGTTACCTTAGTGCCCATTTTCCAATTTGGATGATTTAATGCATCTTGAAGAGTGACATTTTTTAGATCTTCAACTGAAGAATTTAAAAAAGGACCGCCTGATGCTGTAATAATAACTTCCTTAACATCTTCTATGCCTTTTTCGCCATTTAGACATTGAAAAATAGCATTATGCTCACTATCAATAGGCATGATCTCGGTATTATGTTCCTTTGCAATTGGAAAGATTAAATCTCCTCCAGCGACAATGCTTTCTTTATTTGCCAACAAAACTTTTTTTCCAGTATGAACAGCCATATGTGTTGCATGTAAGCCAGCAAAACCTGAAATAGCACATACTATAATATCAATGCCCTCTTGATTTATTAGATTTTCTAGATCTTCGATGCTATTTAAATAAGAGCAATTTTTTGATTTCTCTATGTTGTTGTATCCCATTAAATCATCTATGTGAACAAAAGATGGAGAAAACTCGTCAATTATTTCCTTGCCCTTAGCAATATTTTGATTAAAAGAGATTCCAAATAAATTTAACTTCTCATTATTTTGTTTAATAACGCTTAGAACGCTATCTCCAATGCTGCCAGTTGCTCCAAGTACTAAGATATTTTTCATGCCAGCAGTATCGTTAATATTATTGTAATTGGGGTTGCTAATAGATGAGAGTCTAATCTATCAAGCACTCCGCCATGACCAGGCAACAAAGTGCCGGTATCTTTTATATTTTTTTCTCTTTTATGAAAGCTTATAAAAAGATCTCCTGCGAAAGCTAAAATACTTCCAAGTAAATATACCGATATAAGCCATAAACTAAGATCAAATAAGTTAATAATAATACTACTAAATATTATGGAACCTATTAGCCCTCCCACTAAACCCTCCCATGTTTTATTAGGACTGATGTTTGGAGCGATAGAATTTTTTCCAATGTTCGAACCAGTAATGTATGCTGAGGTGTCAAATATGGCTGTATTAAATAAAGATAGTAGTAAGATATAATAAAAAGATAATGAGGATTCTTCTTGCATTTCAGATGCTTCTTTAAAAATAAAATCACCTGCTATAAGTATAATTAACAGCCAAAAATAACCAAAAATTAAATTAAAGCCCCACAAAAATGGATGTCTAAATTTATTCTTTATCCAATCGTAATATCCTATAAAACAAATCATGGAAATAGTGACAGAAAATAACCAAAAATTCTCAATTAAGATTATTAATATAATAGGTATGGCTATTGCTAAAGCTGTAATCGCTCTTATAAATAAATTTTTGTTATATTCTTTTTCCAAACCTTCTACTCACATTTTTAAAATTATCTAAACAATTAATAAAGTCTTTACAAGTAAAATCTGGCCAAAATTTTTCTATAAACATAATCTCAGCATACGCTATTTGATATAAAAGAAAATTGCTTATTCTTTTATCTCCTCCCGTCCTAATTAAAAGGTCTATTTCATCAACTGGTAC
>CETB01066534.1_pt1 | contig 19977 bp, 29 predicted proteins | sample 356381 | NCBI WGS metagenome assembly CETB01 (sample SAMEA2622545, study PRJEB7988) | marine metagenome | biome: marine biome (ENVO:00000447); feature: deep chlorophyll maximum layer (ENVO:xxxxxxxx); material: "saline water (ENVO:00002010), including plankton (ENVO:xxxxxxxx)" | depth 155 m | reverse complement strand
CCTTCGGAGAGGCATGGGCTGATAGGTTTAGAGAGCAACTCCTAGGCAGGACAATAACTGCAGTTAAATATTTAAATAAAGAAGAATGTGGTCACTGGGATGACTCCACTTTGGCATTAAGACTTTCCATAGGCTCTACACCTAACCCCTATAAAGATATATGGGCTATTGCATCTCAAGATGATGAACAAAACCAAGCTGGGGTTATGACCTTCTGCACTGTTGTTCCGCCTGACAAATATAAGGGAGGAGAATTAGAAACACTTGCTCCTAATATATGCAAGCACGAATTAAATAAAACTGATCACTGGATGAACGAGAAGAAGTAATGCAACAACTCATGTATCTATCTCGCAGAGAATGCGTTCGGTATTGGTCTTTACTTAAAGACACAGAAAATCTAACTCAAGCTGCTTCAACTGCGGCTGAGTTAGATCTTCGTACCCAAAGGAATGGGGTAGACCCATTAACTATTGATGAGTGGACTCAATTACTTGAGGAACACTTAATAGGTAATGGAATACTTTAAAAGAGTTTACGCGTAAACTACTTTTCTTACTGGCTTAGAAAAAGCAACTCCTCTGTAAGTTAGCTTTACAGAATCAGGTTGTTTTACTGCTGTCTTAGTCATGGAAGTTCTCCAAGTGTTAATGCCCCCGTCGTATGGCATTAGTTTGGATGCAACCAAAAGGTCCGACGATTTACATTCCTAGTCTATCAAACGGTATCAATGGATACTGTATCACGTTGATACCGTTTTTAATTTCTTAAGATTTTCTTGGTGGTTCTGTTTTCGAAACATTAAAAACACATACCAATCGTAATTGTCCAGGTTTCGGAAAATAATTCGCATGATAATGTTTACCATTGAATACAGCAATCTTCCCTTTCTCAGGTGGAATTAATTCATATACAGGGAAATCATCAGGAATTTTATCTACAGGAATTAAAGTTGTATTGTTTTCTTTAGCAAGCATGTGACTCCTCTGCCTCTCGTACACAATGGTATCTCCTTCTGCTTCAGTTAAATAGATAATGACAACGTTATGACCATGCCATGAATCAATATGAGGATCCGTGTGAGGATATTCAGAGCCTAAATAATATTGCATATTCAAGCACGCTCTAATGACTTCACCTTCCGGTAGGTGATGATGTCTTAAAAAATTAAAAACAATATTTTCAAAATACGGATACAAAGGAGAAGTGGCTGAATTTCCTCGTGCTTTTAACGTATGAGAAAACTGAGGAAACCTATCACTCGTGGAATAAGGAGCATAAAACAAAGGCACGTCACCTTTAGGACTGCACGGACCACTTTCATAAATCTCGTAAAATTCTTTCAATGCATGAAAGACGTTACCGGTAATTATTCGATCCATAAAGGTTCCTTGTATGGTGAATTACTAGGGGAGGGAATCACGGGTAAGAAATAATTATCTGGTTTAAAGTTCTGCTCAATCTCATAAACAAATCCATCAACAATTCGATCAACACTATCAGCCATGCGTCTATAGCCTCTACCCATGTAGATCTGACCTGACACAACGGCAACAGTAGCTATACCCCAGAAGATGTAATAAGTCATCGACTTAATTTGTTTATATTCAAAATTACCCATGGATTAACCCCTTTCGTTCTATTCTGCTACGTCTTCTCGTAAATGCAAATTCTAGCTCATCTTTTCGGGAATAAGATGCCATTCTGAAGAAACCAGATTAAGATAAAAGGCCAGGGATAACTAGATGAACAAAGAATTTACCGATCAATTTGGAGTGATCAGGAAAAGAGCCATGCTCTGCAATAAAGCAACCAAGAAGTGCATCGATGGTAGTTGGAAACCACTGATCTCAGACGAAGAAATGGAGAACGCTAACTTCTTACTAGAAGAAGACTACAGTATCTGGGAATGGCGCTGGGTCGAAAATATAGTTAACCTTGCAGGAGCAGTTACCCTCGCAGAAAAATCAGACAATGCTAAGTTGCAATTCCTCTCTCATAGCTATAGCAGCTGAATTTACTGGTAAGTTTGCACCATATCAAAGTATTTGTATTAGTCCTGCTCAACAAGGAGTATATATAGTATCTACCGACAAAGGTAATGTCGCATGCTTAGCTTATGACCCTTCAGGAGAAACAGATGAGACTATATGTTTACTGCCTACTACCGAATTAATTAAAGCTGCTAGAGGAATTAAGACAGCAGAAAGAACTCTACGCATAGAGGGAAACCAAGCGACCGTAACTACTGCTCGTAAGACAACATCAGAAACAAAAGAAATCAGTATCAGTCGCAGCATGGTTGATTTTCCTGATTTAGCTACTCCTTTAAACAAAGCTATTCAACGATGGGATACAACAGAAAACAATGCTATAACAGCTGGTCGTTACAACATTAACTATATACAGGATGCTATTAAATCGTTGAGTTCCATCAATTCATCGGTAACCTTACACTCCTTCGACGGAGGTCCATTACGTATACAAGAATCATCTGGAAATATCGTGGTTCTAGTGATGCCACAAACAGCAGAACCAATCCCAGATATACCATCATGGTTGAGATCATATGCTGCGTCATAAGTACATAATTTTTTTATAAGAAGAATACTTGCATACACAAGATATAGGGTTAGTCTAAGTTGCCACCGCTATATATAGCTTTTGTCTACCGCAATATTGGTAGCGACCCTAGGTTCTGACCCAACTCAAACAGTTATAAATGGTCAGGAGTATTTAGAATGCTTTGCTTCAGTATCCACTGGAGATTCTGATTTACCAATAATCCTACGGTCGTTCACGAAAAAGACTGGATGTACTTCAGTACTTCGCACTAAAAAAACAGATGATCTTGTAATGATCTCTGGTGAACTTTCTCTTATTAGTGACAAGGAAAATCCAAACGATGGATTACCTGTCATTGGTTTGAACAGTATCTGTACCGCTAACAAGGATCAGTATTTCAACGAAGCTATCTTGGTTGGACGATTCTCAGGACAAGCTAAAGATACAGATTCCCAGAAGAGTGCTAGCAGGACTCTCGCGGTGAATAGATATCCCGGAGGAAATCAAGTTACCGACTGGTTCCGTGTAAGAGGATACGACAAGCTTCGCACTAAATTAATGGACAGTCCTAAAGGAACTGTATGTGAAGTTTCAGGGATGCTTACACCTCAAAAGGGTGCTGACGGTAAAGTTTTCCTCGAAGTGAAATGCAGGTATTGCAGAATTCACCAGAAAGGTTCTGGAGGTAAAAACACAATAGATCCAGCTAAAGGAACTTCGGCAGCTGGTTACGATCACGAGTCATTCACTGGTAATGACGAAGCCGAAGAAATGCCACCATCTCAATCTTGGAGTTAAATTATGGGATTCTTTCCTCCTGATCACAAATTTGCAACAGATACACCCGCTAAAACAGTTAGCGAAAATAACGACAAGTTCTATTCCCCTGGTAAAGAACTAGGCGATGGTGATTCTCATCACGTTATAGTCTGCGGTGGTTATGACACTGGTCACGTTATTAGTGGTTACAAGTATTTTAAATATGATGGACAACCACACACCACTCCTTTTTCGGAGGGTTATCCAAGAAACTATAAAGATGACATTGGATTAAATTACGATGCTAAATTCATCCGCAAGATTGAATATGGCAATCATGTCGAAGATGATTTAGATAAGCCAAAACAAATACTTACTTTTGTTGGCTACATCAAAGAAAAGAAAGACTTTGCTCTGATTGAGTTCAGTACTAAAGGTCTTCGCACTTCCCTTGAAGAGATCTTAGCGATGGATTCCTACGAAGCTAATGAGGAAGGTGTCTATAACTTTATGATGAAACTTTCTCGTAAAGGAACAGGTACAGATACTGTCTATACTTTGACTCCTGCTCCACTGAAGACTCCAGCAAGAACTGCTGTAGCTAAAAAATGGGCAGAGATAAAAGATAAATGGTATGTCCCAGCCTTATATGACAACGCTGATCCGTTTGCGGGTAAGCCAGCTGAAGCTAAAACTCGTGGATTACCTCCTACCCACCGAGATGCATTAGGGGCAGACCACGAAATAACCTCCACTCCTACAGAAGAGGAAATTGGAAATGACTGGGTATGACTCAGCAGCTTTACGTTCTCTCCGCGAGGCAACTTGCGGAAAGGATGTCAAGCATGTTATCGAGACTTATGGCCAGGATGAATGTAATAGGGCTTGGAAGCAACTAAGTCCTGTAGACAGAACGGCACTTCAATTTGCTAACGCTTTCCAAGGAGTAATTATCCATGACTACCAACCTGAGCGAGAAGAACGACCACGGACTCCTCATAGAACTACTGAAGGAAACTCAAATCAATGGTGAATATCTAAAAGGTATTCACACATTATTAAGTGATTTAAAATTCCTCTTAGATGGATTCACCAATCAAGGAGCATCTATTAATGGATATGTTCCTGACATAGGAACACTCGCCTACTTAGCTGTAGTTGGTCCTACTTTGGCAAGGAAATTAGAAAAAACTGTAGGAGTAGAAGAAATTCTCAAAGGAGGCGTTCCTTTAGCTCAAAGAATGGTTGAAGAATTCTCAGCATATCAATCGACTCAGCAACCTCAAGATAGGCTTGCAAATGCTCTGGAATTTTTAAATTACAAAGAAGATAAACCCAACACATAATATTGGGCTGACGTCACAAGGAAATAGCATGGCCTTGAAGTGTTCTGCCTATATCAGAGAAGGCAACTGCTCGGGTCAAGTGGTTGGTTCTAGTTAGGAGGAGAGCCTAACTTCCTTTGAGATGTGAAAAGAGGTTCGGATCCACGACACCTTTGTGATTCCCGAGGATTTAGATTTGGATCCTGAAGCGGCAAAGTGTAAGGACACTAGACGTTGTAAGTCCCAAACATTTATAAAATCTTAGACTTTTTGTAGGAAAGCGTTACATTACTAATAGTGATGTAAATCTTAATGTCTAAGCCTACTCGTTTTGAGATTAATGGTGAACGACATTACGCAACAGATAAAGCCGATAAAGCCTACCCTTCAGTTACTACAATCCTTGGAAAGACATCTTCTGAAAGAAGTAAAAAGGCTCTTCTTAATTGGCAATTAAAGAATCCAAATGGCGCAATGCTTGCAGCCGAAAGAGGCTCAGCGGTACACCAAGCGTGCGAGGATTATATTCGAGGGAAAGAAATAAAATTAAAAGAAGAATACCAACCATTTTGGAACGGAATTAGTAAACACTTAGACAAATACGACGAATTTATCTGGAGTGAAATGCCACTACGACCAGAGTGGAATTTTTGCACTGGAGAAGATGGTATCAGTCGAGTTTGGAGCCACAAATATATGTACTGTGGATGTCCTGATTTGCTAGGTGTACGCAACGATACAATTATTATCGGAGACTTTAAAACTTCTAATCAACCCTACTGCCGTTATTACCCGGCTAAAGAAGCTAGTAAAGAAAATAGATCCTTATTTACAGGTTGGAATAAGTTTAATAAATGTGCCATGCAATTAGCAGCATATGCACAAGCATGCTCCGAAACCCTGGGTGTTGATGTTAGCTGCGCAGAGATCATTGTCTCTACTCCAGAAATTAACCAGAGTTTTATTCTAAATAAAAACGAACTTGCTAAATTCTTGACCAAATGGTTGCAGAAGGTTCGCCGTTATCAAGAAATAAAAGAAGAAGAGAGAATAGCGAAACAAATTCTAAAAGATGCCAGGGAGGACTTGGCCAGTAGTCAAGTAAGCTCCGATCAAGGCGACAAAGCCGATCATTGCCCAGCGACCATTAGCTAACTCAGCTTCTTCTAGCTGACCTTTATAGTCATCTACAAGTTGTGGTTGAGTTTCTTTCGCAAAGATGTTCTGCTTACCGTATTCAGTTGTGATATGAGAAGAACTCATTAAAAAATTCCTGGAATAATCTGACCAGTTGTTCCGTAAGCTCCGAAGGCTGCGACGATACCAATCATCGCCATCCAACCGTTAAACTTCTCTGCTTCAGGTGTCATGTTGTGTAACAAATTGTTAACTTCTTAATTATATATTCCGATTTTATATTTTATACCGTATATACACCACTTCCTCATACATTATTTCTTATATGACTAGTAAGAAATACTTATGTCAACAGTCGTGATACCATTCGGCTAGATTTTCTCCTACTTGAGCCCCTTTCTTAGCTCCGAAAGCAGTAGCAAAACCAGATGCAACCCAACCGATAATAGGTATGGAAGAAACGGAAGGAGCGATATACTCAGTAGCTGCCGCAGCGCCAACCGAAGCCCCAACTCCTGCTCCGGCTCCGGCTTTCTTAAGGCAGGCAATTTGTTTTTCGGTAAGCTTACCGTCTCCTCCAGTAGTGGATTGAAAGATACCTGGTCCTACCAAGTGCTGATGGCCCTCCATGGTATATTGCTCAAATTGGTAAATTTTCTTATCTTTCTTGCCGCCAAATAATCCGCCTTGAGGAACAATAATATCTTTACGCATCTCCATCACTTTCGGATCATTCATCCGATGAGTGATGCTATATCCTTCTTTACTTGCGTCAATAGTGTATTGACTGTACGGGCTGACAGGCAAATCGAATTTAGGTAGGCTAGCCTCTTTATTAGCTAATAGGCTAATCATCCACAGGTGAGACAAGCCAAATGTACCCGCTACGGCAATTACTGCTGTCTTCTGTAACCAATTATTTGTTGTCAATACCATGAATTTTTTTGAATTGTAATTAGATTTTAGAATAGAACTACGTTTATAGCTACATCATGGCCGTTACAGATAGAGCAGAAGGTGTCCTTTACGATCCTGTTAAACAACAATTGCTTTCCGACAGGAAGATCAAAGGCCTTAGAGATGTCCCAGTTATCACTCCTACCGAGCTTGATACAACGTTAGAAACTTTTGTTCCTAATCCAGTACTTGATAATTATTCAGCTGGAACTCCTCGTTTTATTACTACTGCAGACAAGGATAAGACCATTGTTTGTTCAGGCGGTCCAACCCTCCGTATACCTAACGATGCTTCTTCCGATTCAAATGGAACTTTCAAGGTAGGAACTAAAGTAACAATCATTCAATCAGGTTTTAATCAACTCTCAATCATTGCTCATGGTGGGAGTGTTTTGTTATCTAATAATGGTTATACCTCAAGCTTCAAAACAAACGGCTCTAATGCTGTAGTTGAATTGGTTTACCTAGGTAGTAATCAATGGATTATTAGTGGAGATGTCACAGTATTCTCGTCTAAGTCTTATGCGGTAACTGCTGCAGGAGGTAAATATATTTTCAATGGTGAAGGCTTAACGGATTCGCAGGCTCCTGCTTTAACTTTTAGCAAGAATCAACCAATCAAATTAGCTGTCGATGCATCTGGCCATCCATTTTGGATAGATACTGTGCAGGCTGCTCAAGCCTCTGAAGCTAATCCAGGTTTCGCTTACATATCAAACCATGGTACAGAATCAGGAGATATGATTATTCGCTTTACTGAAACAGGTAGCTATTATTATAATTGCGGGAATCACGCAGCAATGGGCAACACTATTACAGTCGTATGAAAAAACCTTCACATTTATACACCTCTCCAAATGGTGGAACAATTCATGCTTATCCTCTGACAGGAGGAAAAACTGAATTCAACCGCCATCTGGCTTGTTACGGTGGATCATGTGTTTTCTTTAATAAATATAATGATGCTATTGATTATCTAGGAGAGATAGAACCTAAGGTATAGTTGTAAGATTTGATAATAAATAGTTGCAAATATTTTTATATTTGTTATGACAAGCAAACCCCTAGAAGAAGGACCAAATTTTGCAGACGATTGAATTTAGTATTCACCCAACAATAATTAACAAGCCCACTCATTGGATGAGTAGCTTCGGTAAGGATTGGGAAAGAATTAAAGGTGATATAACATCCTTGCGTGACAAAGTGATGAGGGGGAAAGCCTTCATACCTGCAGCGATGATATCTGGTCATAGGAATAGCGCGGCTTTTGATCACGCAGATTTAGCAGTTGTTGATATTGATAACGGTTTGACGGTCGATGAATTTTTACGACATCCATTAGCTGCAAGTTCTGCATGGGTCTATACATCTGCAAGTCACAATGTTTCAAAAGGCAAGCATAGATTTCGTGTTATCTTTCAACTTCCATTTCGAATAACAGATGGAGAACTATATCAGTCAATCACAGGTCTTTTAATTAAATCATTAGGGGGTGACGCTAATTGTTCTGACCGTTGTCGAATTTTTTATGGTAACAATAATGCAGAGACTCCTCTATGGCAGCCAAATGCTTGTTTACCTGAAAGCCTAATAGAAGATGCCAAGCAATCTTTAGTTAACACTAAAACCTTATACAATTCACAATCTGCTGATGTCGATGAACATTCCATTAATCTTGCTGCTTACTGCCTCGAACATATCTTGGAACCCACCGCCGATGGAGAACGAGATCAATTCTGTAATATTACCAGAGCCGCCAGCACAGGAGGAGATGCCTTGTTTCCCTACTGGTCCGATTGGGCATCCAGAGGACATCACGGAAAAGGAAAAAACTCATCTCAATCCTCCGAAAAATTCTTCAGAGGGTGGCGGGGCAGGTCGTTGGCCACGATTTTTTGGGCTGCCGATACCCAACAACCCGGCTGGAGGAGGTCTTTACCTCCCGAACTGAAAGAATCAGGCTCAGATTTTAAACTTGGTGTTCATGGCAGCGCCTTTGGTGGTTATTCGCACGAAGACTTCTTAGGCGAAGACGATTTGATGGTAGACGACACGAAATCCAACGAAGAACAAACTCAGGGATTATTTGATCAAGATAAGCCATGGACTAAGATCGCAGTACTGGAAAGAGATGATAGTACTAATAATCAAGAACCTCCTGTTCCTCATCTTGTTGAAGATAGAGAGCCTCCCTCCAGACCTCGCAGAGGGCAAGGTAACGAGGAAGATCTAGTTGAGCGAATCAAAAATTTACTTCAGCAACATTACAACGGTCTAAGGCTTAACTGCATGAGCCAAGAATTAGTATATGGTCCGAAGGATAATCCAAAATCAATTCACGATATATCTCAGGCTTATGTCTATATATCTAGAGGTCAAGGACAGGTTTTTCCTAAAACATTAGTATTTGATTTAGCTGGTGTTATTGGTTATGAAAACAGATTTCATCCTGTTAAATCTTACTTGGAGCATTGTGCTGCTAGTAACGATCCTTGCCCTTATTTCAACTCGTTAGCAACAGAGTTGTTAGGTGTACCGACTGACGCTATTCAAAATCCAAGGATGCCTTGCGGGAATTATCTAGCAGATGTCATCCTTAAGAGGTTTTTGATTGGTGCAGTAGCAAGAGTAGTTTCTCCCGGTTGTCGTCATGACTGGATGCCTATCCTGATTGGTAGTCAGAACTGTGGTAAAACTACTTTCTTTCAATATTTAACTCCTCCATCTTTAGATGACCCAGGTACTTACCCTTGGGTTCCAACTATGCAGCAGGGTATTGAATATCTCAAAGATAAACCTCATGCTTTACACGCAGGGTTTATTGTGGTCATGGATGAATTCGAGAGATTTACTAAACGCAAATATTCAGAGGAATTGAAAAATTTAGTGTCTGTTTCTATCGATAGATCTGCACGTAAGTATGAAAATGAAAAGTCTTTTCCTCGTGCTTTTGTTTTAGCAGGAGCAACTAATAATTCTGATTTCCTATGTGACCCTACTGGTAACAGGCGTTTTATGCCTATCATCGTGCAAGGAAAAGTACCATCTAAGGAAAATCCTAACCTTAAGATTATTGATTTAGATCGCTTAAAAAGAGATCGTAATTCTATTTGGGCAGCCGCTTATAAGGCTTACTTAGATAACCCTGTTCATGTCTTCTCAAGTTATGAATTAAGTTTTATTTCCGAGTATCAAGATTCCTTTACTAGGGACACTCCTATAGATGCTGTCGTTAGTAGAGCTTTAGAAGGAAATACTAGTGGCTACCACGACAGTCGGCCTTATATAGTCCTTGCTGATTTATTTGGTTGGATAGATATCAATGTTGCTCAACAAGGACAAATGAATATTCCTGTTACAGATTGCTTAAAAAGACTTGGTTATGTTCCTAAAAGGATAAAAGAAAATGGAAAAGGTAAACGTGTTTGGATACTTCAGAGGTAAGACTTCTAAGACTCGCTAAAAATAATTCTTCTCAAGACTGCTGATATAGCTTAATCAGTGGTCTTTTTTAATGTCGCTCAATATATAAGGTGTCGGGGTCTAGGTCGTTAAATCTACTCTGCTGGAATAAGTCTCATAAATAGGGACAGGGGTGACACCCTTTCAATAAACCTCTCTGAAAAATAAGAAGTTTTGTTCACTTTTTGAACTCTCTAAGATTTAAATATATGACGAAATAGTAATAAATAAAGACAAAAGAGAGAAGAAGACTTAAAAAAGTTTATAGATACCCTGACACCCCCGGCCCCCTGTCACTATGGCTCACCCAATGATTGGCGCAGATAGAGATATTGTGCATAGAATCGTATCAAAATCCATAGATGAACTAACAGATGAAGACATTGTTAATGCATCCCGACTTCTCATTCGTTATAGCGGCTTATCTGACGGTAAAGATCTTCGAAGTGATATTCTCATGGCGCTTCATCAGTGGAACAAGACTCCCGATCAGCTTCAGGCTAAGGCCAAACAAATCTGGCAAAGCGGCTGGAGACCGGGTCAACTAGTAGAAGACGAAGTAGGTTCAGGTGCTGACGTTACAGCTGGTTGCGGCCAATAGAAAGGAATGCTTGCATATCTAAGTCCTCTGCTGGTCTACCCATAGATTTGTAGTTTAATTGCTGTTCTAAGAACTTGATTTTTTCTTCCAGCACTTTATTCTCTTTCTCTAATTCTTGTATATGCTCGTCGTAGACTGTGATCATACTCTCCAGTTTAATGACTTTAGACTCTAATTCGAAGTCCATTTCTATAAAAAATCTAATGTTTTTTCTCTAGACGCCTTAACCTTACCTCATGATCTTTTATTTCAGATTCGAGATATTTAATATCCTTAGATACATCTTGTCTAAGTAATTTAATCTCTCTAAGAATTGCCTCCATACCTGACTTCATGCTTCCATGAGTGAAAGCAATCCGCCATAAAGCTCCAGCGGAAGCAATTCCAACAACGGCAGCAATCTCTAACATGGATTCACAATACCTCCAACCATATTATGACTGATTTAAAACCACCACGCGCTCCGAAACATTGGGATCAACGTTTTTTAGTGGCTGCACGTATGTTTGCGGGGTGGTCTAAAGACCCCTCTACAAAAGTAGGTGCTGTTGCTGTCAGAGATCGCCGCATCTTATGTCAGGGATATAACGGTCTACCTCAAGGCATTACTGATTCAGATGCTCGTCTCAAAAATAGAGACACGAGACTCAGTATGACAGTTCATGCCGAGATGAATTGTATTTCATATGCAGCAAGAAACGGGGTATGTTTAGCTGGGGCAACCATGTATGTTTGGCCTCTAATGACCTGCAGTCAGTGCGCTTCTGTATTGATTCAAGCAGGGATTCAAAAAATTGTTGTACCAGATTTTGTTGAACCTTATAGATGGCAAGAGTCTTTCGATAAGGCGCGAGAAATGTGTGTTGAAGCAGGAATCTCCGTGCATCGCATTCCTTTAGACGGCGATATTGACGGTTTCGTTTCAACTGACAGTGAGTGAATACTTGCTTTCTATAGTCGACTAGGTAAATTGACTACCGTAGCTATATAAATGTCTTGACGAAGTTTAATGACTGAGATTGTCCTCGGACATCGTGTATTGAATACGATTGATGGCCGATTTGGTTTTGTTATTAATGTTCCTTATAACCAATTGATTCCAGTCAACATAGAAGGATCAACTCGTAAAGAACTATGGCCAGCTTCTCAGGTGAAGCTGCGAAACAAAAAGCTACAACTCAAAAACTTTGGAGGAAATTTCATTCCCCCTAAAGGCTTCCCTCTAGCAATCTAACCTTCATGGCTCAATGGGCTTTACCACCGAATTTGCACTCTGAAATAGAGGCTGGACCTGTCTGTTTTCACTCTGAACATTCGATAGGCAGTAAAGACGGTCTAATTCCTCGATACAAAGATAGTCATGCTTGTGTTCGCTGTATTAGTGCATTAACTGAAGGTCGAGTTTCATTAGATGTTCATCAAATTGAAAGGAAGTATCGTCGTCGATTCTTAGAATTTTGGTCTTTTGTCGAAATAAGAGGTCCGGATGAGTGCTGGCCGTGGAGAGGTAAATATCATTCTCGATCCAACTCTAGTTATTTTCAAATTCCTAGACATTGGGGAGCAGGACGTCAATATTCAGCGCCTCGAATGGCAGTCTGGACAACTTGGGGAGACATAGGCAGATTGCCCATTAAGCCGATTTGCGGAGATCATAACTGCTGCAATCCATTGCATTGGAGAATCAAAGGCGTGCCACACTTCTTCCATAACAGAGATTTGCAAGTTATAGATCTTGAGTTCTGCTCTAATAAATTAACAGCAGATACTCAATTATTTTTAGAAACAACAGCCGATAAGGATCCTCAACGCTTTGAAAAGATCCTTAATGCAAATCGAATATGGATTGATTTCAGATTAAACTCTGATGGTCCTATCAGCTTCGACCTTATCAATACAGAGAATGGCTACAAAAAGCTGAAAAAATAATCAACTAATATAGATATATTGAGTTATTGAAAAGTCTAGGTAATGTCATTTGCTAAGGATCAAGAATCTTTTTATCGTTCTCAAGGTTGGAAAACTATGGACGATAAGTGGAAAAATAGAAACAAACATATTTACGATTCAATAATAACTGCAGCAGGTGACGACAAGGCTTTAACTCAGGACGAATATGAAACGATATTCAATAATCGTGGAGAGGCATGGGGTAAATACGCATATAGCAGGGATTCCATATCTGCTGCGTTAGCAGAAGCGGGAACTTCAGGAGGAATCAAACTAGATGCAAATAATCGTTACATGAAGAGTAACGATTTAGCTTTTGATGGAGAAGATCTTCTATGGAGAGCTAGCGGAGGTTGGGATCATCTTGACGAGGAGCTAAGAAAGTCAGGCAAAGCCTCCTATGAAAGAGGAGAAGACGATGGAGATGACGACTACTTTAATATTTATAGATTTAAAGGAGTTACTCAACAATCTACAGATCCAACCTGCACTGCACCTCAAATTCCTGATGGTGCCGGAGGATGTAAAGATCCAGAGCCAGTTGGACCAGATCCTGTTGTTTGCACACCTCCTCAAGTACCAGACCCTGGCGGATCAGGAACATGTATTTCTCCTCCAGGAGAAGAGACGATTCCTAAGGAAGAAGACGATAACAAAAATAAAGGAAACGATTGGAATATAGGTGACGACATTCCTGAAAAAGGTAATCCTAAATCAACATTCCCGGGTCTAAATTTCAAAGACTTTATGCAAGGGATGGGAGTTAAACTAGGAGTATCTCAGAATCCAATGGAAAAAATGAATAGTATTCCTTATATCACACCTGGTAATTATTTCAACGCTAGATCCGATTGGCAAAACAATACTACTGGTTACAAACCTAAAAGTTACCAAAAAGGTAAGTTTGATACTTTCTTGCATAGCAACAAACCTGGAGACGCCACGATGATGGCTGACGATCTGATAGGCAATTTATTTAAGGGCTAAGAGAAAGCTTGTAGAATTAATAAGAACATATAGACTTAACTCATTCATTGTCTACTAGGATTTTCTTATGACAACGTTAAATAGTGATTCACAATGGTTATCCGATACCTATAAAAGAATTCTTGGTAGAGATGTAGGTCAAGAAGGTCTCGACTATTGGGGCAAGGAACTGTCCAGTGGCAATCAGACACGAGCACAGGTCGAAGCCAATATCAACAGAAGTGATGAAAAGTGGCTAGGAGATACTTATAAAAAAGAATTAGGTAGGGATCTAGGAGATGAAGGCAGAAATTGGTGGATGGGAGACCTACGTGGTAAAGGTTCAGGAAAGGAAGACTTAACTTATGGCAGTGAAAGACCAGTTCAAACTCGTCAACAAGTACTAGAAAACATTAGACGTTCTGACGAATGGAAAGACAATAATAGTATTTGCTTGCCTTACTTTGGACCTGGTGGATGTAATGACAATCCTAATCCTCCTAAGCCTGGCCCTGGTCCTGATCCCGATCCCGATCCTGACCCTGACCCTGACCCTAACGATCAGAATGATCCTGATAACTACGATTGGAATAAATACAGTGCAACATTACCTGCTTACGAAATAGATCCCGACTCTCCAGGGCTTAGTGCTGCTGCTAGTTTCGGAAACCGTCTTACAGATAGTGCAATGATACATATTAATAAGCTCCATCAAAATTCTCGTAATTCAATGAACGAATTACGTTTCATTAATAAAAGAAATATGGCAAATGCCATAGGTTGGGATAAGGACGGAAATTCGACAGGGCCTAAATTTACGGTTCCCGATTACGGTGATCCTAAGGAAATGTTTGACTATTACTACGATAAACTCTACGGAGATAAGGATTAACGGTTAACCTTAATCATTTGAAACAAAGTTAAATAAGTTAATATACTCACTCATTGACATCTATTGCTATCGATAGCATTTAACGATACTTTCTATTCAGATCGAACTCCGACTGAATGTCTACCCCCGAATTCGAACCTTTTCGAGTTACGAAAATATCGGCAACGGAAACACCTCAACGTGTTATTTACTCTGCTTTATATAGCGAGACAAACAATCATTTCTTAGAAGATATAGAAACTGATCAAAACTATTTTGACGACAGAACATCAGGTTCATTAGTTGTACAACATTACAGAAGTCTTAGCCAAAGAGATCCAGGTTGGGGCGACTATAGTTGCTTGGATCATGCTTATTTAACCTTACAAATCAAAGCAGATCATCTCACTCTGTCTCAATTAACGAAAGAAAATGAATTTAATATTAATCTGCAATCTTTAAGCAGTGCTGGAGATGCTATTCGTAAATCTAAAGACAACAACGAACCACTAGAAAGTATCTTCTACTCTAGGAGAGAAGGTAACTATCCTGACCATCATGGTCATAGACAACCTTGGAGCAGTGCTGATAGAGAAAATCATTTAGCTATCTCTAATTCTGCTGCCATGGATTATGACCATCAACGGAATAGAGGTATATCAGAAACAATGGCTCAGCAATTTTTGACAGTCAACATAATGCAAAGAGCTACCATGACTGGTAGTCTACGTGCGTGGCTCAATCTCCTTGATTACAACTCCAGACTTTGCCATCCTTATGAGATGAGGAACGTGATGGGATTGATTCAAAAGCATGTCCACGATTGGTCTCCTGATATCTATCAGTGGTGGTCTAACACATTCCGTTGCAGGTTAGAAGTAGCACTATGAAGCCAACAGATGAACAAGCAATGCAGTTGCTCATGGAATCTCATTCTGCACTAGCAGATTTGGTAGACGTGATTGAAAGCGATGAAACGTTGACTACTGTGGTCACCGCTATAAAATCAGCAGAGGAGCGTTTTGATTTGCTCTTAGTAGATTTTCAGAGGCATTTCCTGCATGGCGCGACCCAAACCAGTAGAACTTTTAACGAAGTTCTTCCCAGAATTAATAGATAAAACAGTTGCTGCTTCTAACAAAGAAGCATCTAAGGAGTTAGACGTAAGAATTTGCGAAGCGATCATGTCTGATATGATCAGGCATTTTGATACTATTAGAAGTTATTTAGGAGACGGAGCAATTATATTAAACCTCCTGTCGGAGCATGTTCAAGAAAGGCAGAACTACGTTAATAAATTCATGATGGAGCAAGATCTTAAAGATGCGGAAGAAAATAAAGACACCGTAGTTATTGAATTCTGCAAAGATGCCTTGAATACTTTTGATACAACAGATTTTAAAAAAGAGATTTGCTTTATTTTGATAGATAAATCGGGAGGATCAATTTTAAAATTACCTCGAGAAAATCCTGCCAAACGTATAGAAGAGATGATGAGTGAGCTTTAATGTCAGTAGCAAAATGTGATCTAGCTCCACCAAAGGACGTCACTCTTGGGGCTAAATCAGTAATGGGGGCTATTGACTTTGATCCTTATTCCACTAACCAAATTAATACCTTAGTCGAAGCTGCTCGATTTTATGATAGAGAATTGTATACGCTAGAAGATATTGTCAGTAAAGAATGGGATGCTCCTTTACAAAAACGTGCTTTTATAGGAGCACCAGCGGGCGCAGTATTAACACGTCGACTACTAAATAAAACACTTAAAGAATATAGAAAAGGCAATATAAACCAAGCTATTCTTTGGCTCGCCCACAATGAAGCATTGATCAGGTCGCCTTGGATTTGGGATTTCCCTGTCTGCATACCTTTTAAACGTTTAAGGCCTTGTTGGTACGACGATGAATTAGACGTTTATAGAACAGTTGCACCTGCTGATTGGTCTGCAATTTTCTTCTTGCCTCCTCCTTCTCCTCCTGCATTATTCCATTCAGCCGTTTCTAGATTCAATAACACCTTCAATCCTGTTGGACGTATTGTGTTTAACGAATACAGTGGTGATAGTGACTGGGAGAAATCCTACAAAGTCGCTAACAAGAAACCATATAACTATCATTCATGAGTCAAATAGATAATCAGATACTGGATAATCCTCCTGATTCTTTTATAGCTCCTGATGGTAATAAATATTTAACCATTAGATCCATTGTCTATGATTCTTGGATCACGTGGCAAGATGCACTACCTTTCGATAAAGATTCTAGATCGAAACTCACTCAAGAAATTTACAATAATATTGTCGAATTAGCAGGTCGCATTCACAAGCTTCATCAATCATTACCGAATTACAAGCAAACAATTGAACCTCCTTTTGAATTTGTTTTATGGTGGGATCCTGAAGATATTGATCCTCTATGGAGCCATGGAAAATCTTGTCGATTTATGATTGATAATTTTTCTGCTCAAGATGTGCAGCACTACAACTCGGTTCGAAGAGGTAATAAGCTCATTGTTAAACCATTAACCAGAAGATTAGTAGAAGTTCGATGTGCTAATTAAGTTCCTAGATCTTCGTATAATTTTTTCTTTCCTTCCCATATTTCCCTGCCTGCACTAAATGGTTTAACCTCTTGATCAAATATTTGACGCCTAGTTCCTTGTTCAGAAGCTCGTTGATTCATAACATTGATACCAGTACTTCCTGTAAGACTCTTTCTTCCTCCCGTACTTCCACCATATGATTGACTATCGTGATTCATTTTTCTAGCTTTCGCTAAGAATTTCTGAACCAAAGGTGAAAGTTTATTTCTGTACGCAGCTGCCGGATCTCCTTTTAACACTAGATGTAAAAGCTTGCTTCATTTACTATCCTAGGCACAATGGATTTATATATGGAAAAGACTCGCTTTGATCTCATCCCTTGGCAAGCTGTTGGAGACATCGCTGACGTTCTCGGCTACGGTGCTCGAAAGTATAGTTCTAATAACTGGTGTAGGGGAACTGAGTGGGGGCGTTACTTTGCCGCACTCTGCAGGCATCTCTTCGCCTGGTGGAGAGGAGAGGACAATGACCCCGAGACAGGCTATTCCCACCTCGCCCACGCCGGATGCTGTCTCCTCTTCCTCATGGAATATCAAAGAAATGGATGGGGAATCGACGACAGATTCACAGGTCCCGACGACGAAACCTTTACAAAAGGAGATGGTAGGTGACAGTTAATACGTTTCTATTAGTCTTATTGGTAATTGCTGCTTATACCAATTTATATATCCAACTCAAAAAGGTACGTCGATGACTAAAGTTACAATCGTAGGTGCAGGTAACGCAGGATGTTTCACTGCTCTTGAATACTCATGGCTAGCCAAAATTGATAAATGGGTAACGCTAGGTAGAGGTGTTGATGAAATTGAATTAATTTACGACCCAGACAGCGAATCAGAAAAAGTAGGTCAAGCTACATTTCCGCCTCAACCTCAGTTACTTTGGAGCGCTTTAGAACAAGAATTTAATTATTATTCCAATAAAATTAATGCCACCCCAAAGCTAGGTATCTTGTACCAAAACTGGGGTAAAACTAATAAGGATATTTTTCATCCTTTTCCTGGTAATCATATTGCTGTGCATTTCTGCCCATGGGAGATGCAATCATTTGTCTTGAACTCTAATTCTTTCGAAGTTAAAAGACAAAAAGTAAATGATATATCAAACATCGATTCAGATTATATTGTTGATTGCAGAGGGAAGCCTTCAAGTTTTGAAGATTATGATCCACTCATTAATCCTATAAATGCTGCTGTATTAGGTAAACCAAACGAACCTAATACAGATCCTTTTACAAAGCATATCGCAACAGAAGATGGGTGGACTTTTGTTATTCCTACGGATAAAACTTCTCCTTCGTACAGCAGATCTGTTGGCTATTTATACAACAAAGATATAACCTCGCGGGAAGATGCTGAAAAGAATTTTACCAAAAATTTTGACGTCACAGTAACTGATAATTTGACGTTTAATAGTTACGTAGCCAAGAATCCTGTTATAGATAACCGTATTATTTTGAATGGTAATAGATTGTTTTTCTTGGAACCTATGGAGTCGACATCTATATCTACATACCAAACTTGGGCAAAACTATCGTATCAGTTTGTTGGTAATAAAGGATGGGCTCCTCACCATGCAGTGATTGATATTAAAAGACATATTCAACAAGTACAGAATTTTATTTTATGGCACTATAAATTTGGGTCCCAATACGACACTCCGTTTTGGAAGTATGCAGAAGGATTAACGTTGGCTGATCCAGAATTTACAGATGCCTTGCACTTCGCAAAGAATCAATCTTTAGAGACTATCAAGATTGCAGAGGCTGCTTATCCTAGTACTTATAAGTATGGTCCTTGGTCTATATCTAGCTTTAAATATTGGTTAAAAGGAATGAATGAAAAATTATATCAAAGGCATTAAATCAAAATCTTTGTAATCAGAAATATCTATATTTTCACGTTCGAAATATTCACTATCATATACTTCGAAACCGATACTCATTGATTCATCAGCCATTTCATTTTTCTGATATTGATGTTTATTTAGGTAATGAATATTCCTTGCATTGCTTACTAATAACAGTCCTGTTTTGTTCTCTATCTCTTCATGTAAGTCAGGGAATACAGTAACAGATTGCCCTGGTTCGATCCATAAAGATCCAGCGTAATTACCTTTATGAGAATGTAAGTTTGTTTCTGTATTAGATATATTTAACCAATATTTAATCCAAGTTCGACTGTCGTTCTTTTGCTTGTCTAAGTCAGGATTAGGTTGACGTTCAAGTACAGGTTCTTGTGTTTCAGGATCTAAGATTACTTCCCCTTTATCATCTTTCTTAATTAGCATTGTTGTACGATGAAGATCCCTAAAGTTAATTAACGGTTTTAATATAAAAGTTAACTCTCTATACAAATCATATAAAAAAGGACTATGACTAGATTTCAGGAAAGGGTTCCCTGTTTGAATTTCTCGAAGTTCTTTTTTGAGAATATCTAAATTTTTAGGAACATCTTCAATATGTTTTTGAATAACATTACCCCATACCTGAGGTGCTTTTTTTCTTAAGCGTAATTTCATGTGACTGGTTGTAAATTAAAATTTAAAGTAACACGAATCTCATCCTCTGCAGATGAGCTTGCGTGGATTGTATAACCATCAAATAATACTAATTTACCTTTTTCAGATTTCTCGCGATGGATCTCCTCTAAATGATCCATCGTTAGTTTATCGGTCTGGAACAGTAAATACAACTGGTATCCATCTTCAATTTCTTTTTTAAACTCTTCTTTGTATTGATCTTTAATCTTAAAGAAAATAGTATCAGCATCACAATCATT
>CETB01169245.1_pt1 | contig 20037 bp, 20 predicted proteins | sample 356381 | NCBI WGS metagenome assembly CETB01 (sample SAMEA2622545, study PRJEB7988) | marine metagenome | biome: marine biome (ENVO:00000447); feature: deep chlorophyll maximum layer (ENVO:xxxxxxxx); material: "saline water (ENVO:00002010), including plankton (ENVO:xxxxxxxx)" | depth 155 m | reverse complement strand
GCATGGCACCCTTGGGGAATCCAGTTAGATTCTGGTCCGTTCAGCGGCTCTGGAGTGGTTTATTTCGATGGAGGATTCCCCGCAGTTCCAGAAGGAAATCTAGCTGGATCGATGGATTACCATGGCCAGGCTCACGGTGCCCTAGGAGGACTGCCTGAAGCATACAACATGGCATTTGAATACCTTGATTCTGGAATTATCAGCGATACATGCGATGGTTCGTGCACATTCGAAGGCAGTTGGTAATCAGCCGACTGGTTCGCCGCCCTCGCGCAGGAATGCGAGGCGTCGTAGTGAGTCGTTGCTAACTAGATAGTCCACTACAACTGAAGGGATTGTCTGAGACAAAACCTCCCTTACTGCTTCCTCATCACCAATGGTGGAAAGCATCCTAGAAGTCTCTCTTACTCTCCAACCTTCGAAGCTCTCTCGGTTCTCAAGAGGTTCTGTATGAACTTCCCATCCGGCATCCTCGTAGAGTCCTGCAGATGGTGCATCGCTGGTGAAAAACACGCCTGCAGTGCCATGATACTGCTCTGCATGAGCAACCCAGTTTGGGGGATCTTCGATATCAGGAATTAGGACCACTTCCACATTCTGTATATTCATTTCAGATATCCAAATCTCAATCATTGCAGACCTCTCTTCTGCGCTCCACGGATTCTTCAATGACTCCTCTCTGTTGGAAGAACCTATGGCGATGATTAAGTTTAGATTTGGGGCCTTTTCATTTCGCCATTTGTTCGCAGCATTGAGAAGTGATGCATGGCCGAGATGGAATGGCTGGAAGCGGCCGAGTACAACTACTCCTGAAGAAGGGGTTACCTCAGGCGGAGTGGGTTTCATCGGTAATTCACTCACGCCCTCAACTCCATCAAACCGGTCATAGAAATAGAGTCGAGAGTCCAAGATGTTGGCTCGAGATACTCTCTTCCTATTAGCATGGAATGCCCTTCTTCTCTTTGCCTTTCTAAAAATGTGAACAAAGAATCACTGGAAGACCTGTGGGCCTCCATAGTGGGTAGAATCCTCGGGTCCTCTGATGGTTCCATCGTCTCCCCCAGTTCCTTCCTACGGCTCATCCAATCTAGGACTACCGACTCAGAGTAAGATACTCTATCTGATGAAGCGAGAGAGTTGGATAACTCTGACCACATACTGTAACTGAGGAATTCTGTAGCAGAGATTTCTCGATCGAGTTGCGGCTCGACATAGAGGAATAATCTGGCCTCCCAGCAGCGCCATTCCACAAGAGTGCACCAATGGGCCAAATTCAAAGCCAACTCGCCAACGGAATCTTCATCCAAATTCTGATTAGTCAGCGTTTCAGAATGATCAACCTCTTGATTTGCATCGAACCATTCGAGTATGTCGCCTTCCAAGTCTACATCGAAAGGTCGATGGAAGCGCGGGTCTGCTCGGGGACGGAGTTCCCTCAGTGATTGTGAGTCCATGCCAGCGAGCAAGTCCCCAAGTGGCATGGATTGGAGATTTCGAAAGGCCTCCCTGTCTACCAGTTGCAGGATTGCGTCGGGCATAGGGTCACCTAATACTAACCAACGGGAGGTATGCAAAGAACCCTCGCTCGGCTTTACCGAGTGATGAGATGCCACCGGATTCAATAACCCGGGGCCGGGCGTCGGATTTGCTGGAGAGCAGGAGAGGGAGCCTTGGCCACTATCGAGGAACAAATCCAATCTCTCGAAGACGAGATTAGCAAGACCAAGTACAACAAGGCAACACAAGGTCATGTTGGTAAGCTGAAGGCAAAGATAGCCGCCCTGAAGGCCAGAAAGGAAAAGGCGCAGGCTCATGCCAAGTCTAGTGGCGGTGGCCCGGGCTTCGAGGTCAAGAAATCTGGTGATGCATCGGTTGCTCTAGTCGGATTTCCAAGTGTTGGAAAGTCTAGTCTAATTTCCCAATTGACTGGAGCCGATTCAGAGGTCGGAGAGTTTGCGTTCACGACTTTGACCTGTATTCCCGGTCTAATGGAACATCGAGGTGCTAAGATTCAGATTCTCGATTTGCCAGGACTAATTAAAGGCGCAGCCGATGGTAAAGGAAGAGGTAGGGAGATTCTGAATGTCATTCGTGGTTCGGACATGGTCCTGTATGTTGTCGATCCATTTCAGGAGTCGCACTTTGACATCTTAGACAGGGAGCTTTGGAAGTCGGGTATGAGGCTGAATCAACAGCCTCCTCAAGTGTTCATTACTCGTACGAGAAGAGGGGGAATTGTCGTACGTTCGACAGTCGAGCAAACCAATCTTACTGAGGAAGAAATACGAGGAATTGTACGCAGTTTCGGCATCGTCTCTGCTACAGTGACTCTGCGCACTAATGTCACAGACGACCACATTGTAGACACGCTTGCTGGCAGTAGAGTCTACAGTCGCGCCGTAGTGGTGCTGAACAAGATTGATCTGGCCACTCCGAAGGATATCAAGAGAGCCAGGAGTATGCTTCCAGAGGAATGGCCAGTGCTCGAAGTTTCAGCTAAAACTGGCGAAGGAATTGGGGCGATGAAGGACTTTATCTTCGACCATCTAAACTTCATGTCAATTTACCTCAAGCCCCAGGGTCAGGAGGCAGATTTGGTCGAGCCTTTGATTGTCAAAGATACCTCAACAGTCCGAGATGTCTGCGCTAAGTTGCATCGGGACTTTGTGCGCAAATTCCGCTATGCTAGAGTCAAGGGGCCTAGTGCTAAGTTCGATTGGCAGCGCGTAGGTCTAGATCATCTGTTGAAGGACGAAGATCTCCTCACTATCATCGTTCGGAAGTAATTTCACTTAGCGATGTATTCACGAATGATATGCCTACACGAAGCATGAGTCAGGCAACGGGGGATGTCCTGCCTCGCGCGGCCCTGAGAGGGCTGATAGAGCATATGACAAGGAGGTTCTTCCTGCTAGGTTTGGCCTTCCTAGTTGGATTTGTAGCCGGATATCCGGCTGCGGCAGAAATTATAGAGTGGTTAATCGGAAACGACGGTTACCTACCAGATGGAGTTGACATCATCATTCTACAGCCTATGGAGGCTGTACTACTGAGGCTGAGGATTGCAGCTAACATTGGCTTGGCTTGTGTAGTTCTATTGATATTGATGGATTTCGGTTGGAATGGCCGTAAGATTCTGTCTGAGGCATATAGGAGGAAGTTTGTTCCAACCGGTGGCGGAATTGGAGGGCTTCTGTTCGTATTGCTCGGGGTTGCTTTACTTGCTGCGGCAGGGGCTGCTTACTCAGATGGCATTCTAATCCCAATGTTGCTGGAATACCTATCCGAAGATGCTGCATCATCCGGATTGGAGTCTACTTGGCAGTTGAAATCTTGGATTGGTTTCATCATCGGCTTGTTCTTCGCCTCAGTAGTTGGGTTCCAAGTCCCACTAGCTGTTCTACTGATGCTTAGGTACGACTTGGTAGAGCGAAGCAGTATCACTGAGAATCGGGAGGTTTTGTGGTTTGTGGCGCTTGCATTTGGTGCCCTCCTCTCGCCCCCGGATCCGCTCTCACTCTTCCTAGTCGGAGGACCGGTTCTAGTTTTGCTAGAGGTAGCACTAGTAATTGACAGATTTTCTAATCCAGGCTGATGCCTCGGTTCCTTGCATCCTCGGCTCTGGCAGCGGCTCTGCCGTCATCAACATCTACCATACGCATCATGTATGCGCCGATTAGAATCAGAAGAGAGATGCTGAAAACTCCGACTCTGCTGTCAAACATAACAGTCAGAGTTGCATAAATTAGTGGGCCTATGAATGCGGCGACTTTTCCGAAGAACCCGAAGAACCCGAAGAATTCGGCACTTCTGGTCTCTGGTACCATCTGGCCGAACATACTTCTAGCGAGTCCCTGAGAGCCACCAAGCAGAGTTCCCATTCCACATCCTAGAATTAGGAATTGTAACCCGACGGTTAGTCCCAGAGGCTCCCAGACGATATCTCTGACAGTTTTTGGAATTGAGTCGATAGGCCCGTCCCCTAGACTAGTAGGATGATCAACACCTAAAGAAACGGATGAGTCTAGTGGCCCTCCAGAAACACTCGCACTGAATCTTGATTCTTGCATTGAAGACAGGAATTCTTCGATTAGCGCCTGATTGGCCGCTTCTACCATGTAAGGGTTGTCAGCAGAGCTCCCCCATTTCCAATCATAGATGCCGCTACTATCTCCAATTTCAACGGGAAGAATACTAGAATAAGTATTCGCCCACTCTTGCTCATTAAACTCATTATCAGAAAAATCCGTCTTCTGAGCTATGCTAGAGTCGAAGTTGTAGTTCATGTAAGAGACATATCCGCCGGCGGTACTGAGTCTCTCTTGGAGCCATCTCTGAGATTGTTCCGATGGGCTACTCATGTAATCATTGGGATCGGTTCCTGCATCAATTTCTTCCTGATTTGTATACCAATCTCCATCGATATCGTCGTCGTATGAATCAGCAATGCCATCGCCATCTGAGTCCCATTCAAAGAGGACATCATATTGGTCGTGAGAATCCAATGATAGAGGGGCGAATGAGCAGGCGGCAAAGCAAAGAACCACCCATCCAACTAGAGAAGCGCTTAACGCCTTCTTTGTTCCCCAATTATTTGCCAATTTTGTGAACCCTAGTGCACTTGGCCAAGCTACGAATTGAATTGCTAGAATGGTAATCATGAGTTCGGTAGTTGTCACACCTAGAACAGTCGAACCAAACACTCCTCCCAATGCAGTTACGGTGTTGATACCGTCGATGAAGAAGAAGTATGCCAGCATGTAAATGAATAGCGTTCGGAACTTGCTTACTTCCTTCAATGTTTGAACGACTTGTCGATAAGCGGACCCTAGTGCGATAGTTTCCTCTTCTCCCTCCATAGGGGGCTCCGGCACATACTTGAAAGTAAGAAGTGCAAAACCATACCACCAAATTCCTGCTGATGCCAAACAGAGACGGATAACGAAGTCTCCGCCTATGCCCAATACCAGAATAAAATGTACCAGTAGTAGTATTCCTCCTCCGAGGTAACCATACGCGAAGGCGCGGTTGGAGATATCATCCATCTCTTCATCTGTACCCATATGTGGTAATAGGGCATTGTAGAATACCCCTGCACCGTTCAAACCTATATTTGCGAGAAGGAAGAAAACCATCATCCAAATCCACTCAGAACCACCATACAGGAAGTCAAATCCGATTAGGAAAGTTGAGCCTGCTCCAAGATAAGTAAGGTACTTCAACCAAGTCATTTTAATCGGCTTTTTGTCGGCCATTACTCCAAATGCTGGAGCCAGTATGGCAACCAAGAGAGTAGCAGCGGCTACAGCATAGGCCCAAACGGCATCTCCAGTCATGTCGATATTGGCTATCGTAGTCGTAAGTCCATTCGCCTCAAGAAACAGATATGCATACCAAGCAGGAAGTATGGCTACTGTTGTACTCGTCTCAAATGCTGACTTTCCCCAATCATAGAATGCGTACCCTTTGACTGCCTGAGGGTCTGATGCGCGGTCCAATTCTACTGTCTCTGACATGGTTATACCTACGGCGCGGTGAGAGAACAAGGGTTTGAGCATTGGGGCTGCTACTAATTGTCCCGTCCGTGCATTATTGGACCTGATTCTTCTCGTGGTGCTATGGGATGGCAACAGCCACCTGAGAATTCACTCGCTGCTCTCGTTCACGGAATGCAAGTTTCCGACGGAGTTGAATTGGATCTCAGACTATCTGCAGATGGAGAATTAGTGGCATATCATGATACCAAAACGGCAGATGGTAGGTTTCCCGAATGTGAGGACTCTTCATCAATGCCTAGCCATGTATGCACCTTCGATGAGATGCTTGCCGAACCAGGCTTTACCAAACCTTGGCTAGAAGACAGTAGATTCGCATGCATAGAACTCAAGATTCCCCATCCCAGTAGTGGTAAGACTGGGTGGTTGATGTCAGGAGAGGCTAGAACAGAACACATGCGCAAGATGATTGAACTGGTTGACGAATCCCTAGAGCCTATGGGCATTGGTGAATCAAGTACCGTAGTCTATTCGTTTGAGCCAAGATTGTTGAAGGCGGCCGAAAGGGCCGGTAGTAAGTTGCGTTTCGCGAGGCTGGTTCCGTATCTCAGGCCTTGGGGTAGTAGTTTTGTCAAGCGAGTTTTTGCTACACCCTACTTCATCGCCCTTTCTCTTCCCAGACTGATGCGATTGCAGAGAAACATAGGTGCTCCAATGCTACCAGCCGCATTACACTATCTCGACGGTACAAAGCGCCACCTGACTATAGGAACAACAGTCGGATTGCATGGAAGACAATTGACGAATTTGACTCGAAAAAGGAAAGGATTCCCAGTATTCGTCTGGCCTGCAAAACTCCGTGTGGAACGCGCCCTGATGGATGCGGGATTAACTGCAATCTCGGATGAGTTATCTCCTGAAGTAACCACATTGCCTACAGGTGAGGCGAGGTGGCTTAGGCCTGCTACTCAGCCATTGAATTTGGAGCAGCAGAACAAGCTGGATTCTGCTGCGGCTGAACATCACGCATCAATAATCTCAGAGTTGCAGCGAGAAGTTACTCCTTGGTCAGAGATGTCAGATTATGACAAGAGGAGTTTTCTAGATTACTGGCGGAAAAAGTGGCTCTGGGAGAGAGATATCGAAACTCTGATGTCTGATTCATCCGGTTCGAGTATGCCATGGGAAGTATCCAGAATCATCGGACACAGAGGTTCTGGTCGTACCTATGGAACGGGCTGACTACTCTAGGCGCTGGTGAGGCTGTTCCCTAGGAATGTATTTTGGCCTGTATATTGGAGTTCCTCTGCCATCTCTGGCGCTTCTCTCATCAAGAATCTGAGCGCAGATTCCAGCTACTCGGGCCCAACCAAAGAAAGTAGTGTAGTAATCCGGTTTACGGAATCCAACCGAGTGCAACAAACTACCACTGGCTAGATCGACATTTGGGTATGGATTACTGATCTTCGGAATCTCCTTGAGTATAGGAGGGACGACTTCTCTCAAAGCCGTCACAGTCTTGTAGTTCTCATCCTCAGGGCAAATCTCTGATCCGAGTTCAATCAACAAACTTGCCCTAGGGTCTTCGGCCCTAAGTACTCCGTGTCCAAATCCATAGATTGGCCTCCTAGCGGCCAATTCAGAACGAACGAATTCCTCAATATCTTCTGGATTGGATGTTCCGATGCGCTGGACGAACTCCAAGCATGCTTGGTTAGCCCTGCCGTGCAAGGGCCCCGACAATGCGTTCATCGCACTTGCAATTGATGCATATACAGAGGCGCGACCGGATGCAACCGCTTTGCCTGAGAATGTCGACAGGTTGCCGCCGCCATGATCCATGTGTAGAATGAAGAAGAATCTCAGTACACGTTCCATCCTCTCTGCTTCTGCGCCCTCAATGCCTAGCATGTGTACAAAGTTCTCCACCAGGCCCAACTCGGGCTTGCGTGGCCTGAGTTCCTCTGGTTTGCCGCCTCTCAGGAGGAATAGCCTAGCCATCAACTCAGGCATACGGGCAATGAGATTCATCGAGTCCGACCTAGCATCCCCGGATGAATCAGCAGCCCCGAGAGCCATTATGCCGATAGCCAACCAGTCCATTGGGTGGCCACTGCCAGGAGTTAGAGATTCGAGTACCCTGAGTGCACCAGTGGGCATCTCTTCTGCGCGGTGGGCTAGTTCGGCCCGGAATGCCGCTGACTCTTCTTCTGTCGGCAACCTCTTGTTCATCAGGAGATAGATTACATCCTCTTCTTCCAGGTTGGCCAAGTCTCCTACTGGATAACCGACATAGTGCACTCCTTCGATTGGGTCGACGAAGGAGGTCCGACAAGTCCCCACAGGTATCCCACGAAGACCGGTATCCAGATGTCCCTCAGATATAGTGAATAGTGCGTCATCGTCACCCATGTTATCGCCTAGCATTAGACCTAGAGAGTTGTCAATGATAACTCTTCGGACAGTAGATTCATGATTTCCGGACTGGTTATCTGGGATTGTTTGTGGAAAATTGAGCGTAATTACTCCCGGAATGGTGAAAACAGGTGTGTTTTCTGCAGTACTCGTGACCGATTGGCGAGATAGGTTAGACGAGTTGGACTCGGAGCACCGCCACATGCTAGAGGGCGGCAGTCTAAGCCAATTGTTTCTGCGCTACCCACTCTATGCCTCGCACCCTGTGTTCATCGGCTCATTCTACGGATTTCTGGTCGGCCTGACTCTATTGCTACCATACGCATATTTTGGTAATGTAGACGACATTTCGATGACAGATTCACTCAGAGACTGGGGATTTCAGACGCTTATGCTAATCACATTATGCTCCTTCTTAGGCGGATCATCGTCAATTATAGCATCGGTATCGAAGCGTCCACCAATCCGACTGGAGAATCGCAGAAGATTCCTATTCCCTTTCCCTTTCATTGGACTGGCGATTATCTCGGTCTCGATGATGAATGAGATTCCAGATTATGCCATGTTTGCGGGTTGGGTATGCTTTGTTCTGCCTGGTCCACTGTACATACACCTCTCATATGCACCAAGATGGAGGATTATCGATAGATTAGATCGTGGACTGCAGCCTTTCGAGGGAATGGTCAGAACAATTGACAGCTCCGACTCTGAAGAAGTAATTGTTACGGAAGATGATGAGTTGGAAGAAGTAGTAGACGAGAGCCAGTCAGACTGATGCTTCAATTTCGTAGATTTTCTGTCTGAGAGAATCGGGCATCGCTGTGCTCTTACCGGCTCCGTAGTCGAATACTACTCCAGAAACAGTTCCAGTAGCAACTAATTCTCCGCCCTTAGCCTCACTGGTAATTTTGTAGCCCATATCAAAGGATGAATTCCCAATACGAGTAACTGTAGTGTGTACGGTAACGGTATCGGGGAAACTCACAGGAGAGAGGTAGTCGGCCTTGAGGCCGGCAAGAATCGGCCCTATTCCTTCTGATTTATGCAATTCATCAAATCCACTGGCGATGAAGTATTGCATTCGAGCAGTTTCCATCCAAGTAAGGAACCTAGTATGATTTACATGATTCAAAGCGTCTAAATCGCCCCATTGGACTGGAATTTCGCATTTGATTGGCCAGCACCCTAGGTCAGACATCTCCCGGCCCCCCGGGGATGTCCTTTGCCACCAGCCAATATAGAATCAAACCTGTTACTACTGCCATTACTCCTTTCCATGCACCGAGTTCGTCTGCAGGCGGCAATAGGTCGGCCTCCTGAGCCCAAGACAGGACTGCGAACATAATCCCAAAGGCCGATGCCAGTAGCCAGAATACCAATAATTTCTCACGTCTCTCTTGTTGCATTTCAATTCCTCAAATCAATCCCAGCTCTCGGCCACAAGCGTCAAACTTGGCTATTACCTCGTCTAGATCGTCTCGAGATAAGCCAGCTGACATCTGAGTTCTAACTCTAGCTTTGTCACGCGCTACCATTGGGAAAACGATTGCCCCTGCCATCACACCTTGTTCTCTGAGTGCGGATGACAGTTCTTGGGCCAGTGAACTCTCACCACACATCACTGGGATAATTGGCGTCTCACTCACACCGGTGTCAAAGCCTAGTGATTCTAGCTCACTGCGGAAGTAATCGGTGTTGCTCCATAGTTTCTTGACATGTTGTGGTTCGGTCATCAAAACCTCTACCGCAGCCTTCTGTGCTGCTGCTACTCCGGGAGGCTGGCTTCCTGAGAGTAACCAAGAGCGGCTATGGTTGAGTGCGTGTCTGCGTACATCTTCTGAACCCGCCACAATTCCTCCTTGAACTCCTAAGGCCTTCGAGTAAGACCCTATCTCGAAGGTTACCCTTCCTTGTAAGCCGAAGTGAGCGACTATTCCACGGCCCTCTCCTAGAACTCCTTCGCCATGACAGTCATCTACGAATATCATCGCATCGTGTGCTTCGGCGAGTTCAGTAATTTCATCCAGAGGTGCGATATCACCATCCATGCTGAAAACCCCGTCAGTAATGATCAATTTCCTATCGCTATCCTTGTATTGTTTGAGTATGTTCTCTAATGCATCCATGTCATTATGTTGGTAGACTGCCCTAGATGCCTTAGTCAACCTGACTCCATCGATTATGGAGCCATGATTCAATTCATCGGAGATGATTACATCCTCAGGCCCCCGTACAAGAGTCGGGATTAGTCCAACATTGGCAGTATATCCGGCCGAGTAAATTAGCGCGGCCTCTACTTCTTTGAACTGGGCACAGAGGTGCTCGGCCTCAAGATGTAAATCCAAGGTGCCGGCAATCGCTCTGACTGAGCCTGAGCCAGCACCATACTTACGCGTGGCTTCAATCGATGCTTCGACGACTTTGGGGTGAGTTGCGAGATTGAGGTAGTTATTGGCAGAGAGCATGATCATCTCTTGTCCATCTACCATGCATCGCGGCTCACTTGCTGACTGCAATGCAGGAGGATCCCAGTCGAGACCTTGCGAGCGTAACTCTTCGTAACGGTCGCGCATCCACGATAAGTCGGCTGCCATGACACGCAGAGTCAGTTCAGGTTCATTGCTCCATCGGAGGTTGACTCTCTCCTCTAGTGCGTGTGCTTCATGCGCTATGCCCTCCACCGAGCAGTATGGCCGTCACCCTCACGGTGCTGGGAATTGCTCAGGACGGGGGTGTCCCACATGCAGGATGCGAGTGCTCGAATTGCATGGATGCGCATGATAATCCGATGCTGCGTAGGCATCCTGTCGCATGCGGTATTGTGGGTTCCGATGGTAGTATGCATTTGATTGAAGCCAGTAGGGCGCTGCCCGACCAAATGAGACTGTGGGCTGATTCCTTAGACAGACAAGGAGTTGCTAGGCCAGATAGTGTGAGTTTAACTCATGTACACATTGGACATATAGATGGAATTGGCCAGTTTGGAAAGGAAGTTATGGGTGTCAGCGAGTTGCCATTATTTGCTAGTAGATTGGTCATCGCCGAGATGGAGAAGCGAGAGATGATGATGCCGTTCTCTACCTCAGAAATTACTACGATGCAAGGTTTTGAGCCATCCAAAAGTTGTGGTTTTGAGTTGGTTTTCGTTCCAGTCCCTCATCGGGATGAATTTGCCGATACTCATGCCATCTTGATTAGGGGACCTGACAAATCTGTCTTATTTTTGCCTGACCATGACGAATGGGATGGAACTCTCGCGATGCATGGTGCCGAAACAATTCGTGAGTGGTTGTTCTCTCTCGAAGTCGATATTGCCCTGATTGACGGTTCTTTCTGGGGGCCGGAGGAGTTACCCGGGAGAGACATGAGTCAGATCCCTCATCCCACTGTTTCGGAGAGCCTGATGAGATTGGGTAAAAGGAGTGAAGGGGACCCTGAGATTCACTTCACTCACCTGAATCACTCAAATCCACTTCTCAAACAAGGAAGCGAGTACGACGAGTTGGTCAAAATGGGGTGGGGAGTCAGTTGGCAGGGTCAGCACTTTTCGCTTTGATTTCGTATCAGGAACATTATGAGCGGCCGCCCTAGGAGGAGAACATGCATCTGGCCGGAGTGGTATCGAGTGGTCTCGGTCGTGCGCATGTATTCATGGCACAAGCACACTACCAAGATCAGTTCAAGACGATACTGGGGACGGGTGCATGGCCTGGTACTCTGAACATCGAACTGTTCGGCGATAATCTAGCAGAATACAGAAGCCTCAGAGCTCTGGCCGGACTTGAAGAAGGAGAGAAGGCTAAGCGTACTAAGGCACTAAGAGTGCATGGTTTTGAACGCTCAGGGAAATCATTCGGAGGCGCCACCGCATTCAGAGCAGAAATAAGACGCGGTGGTGATGAGTGGATTGGATGTGCTATACTGATTCCTGACTTAACTCGGCATACTGAGATAGCCGAAGTTATTTCTTCCTCATTCCTGCGTGAAGCGTTGCCATGCGAAGATGGGGATGAGGTCTTCATCAGGCTTGTTTGAGAAGTCTCATCCACTCTCTCTCCAGCAGTGTTGACATCTCCAGACGAGCGAGTGAGCGCCATCTGGTGTGCTGTCTGGCATCATCCGGAGGAGAGGTGAACCACCTCGTTTTAGGCAGAGCTGAATCGATCATATTCGAAGTATGTAGATTCTCGATTGACCAGAGCATCAAACCCTCTGAGGGGGATCTTCCGAGATCGACGGGGATATCGGGATTGTCAAGTGCTGATTGGATATCTTCGATACTATTCCTTCCTGAAGCCACTCCAGAAATTGCGCTGGCCATTCTACGGACCTGATTCCACAGGAATGCCCTTGATTTTACAGAGATTCCAATGATACGACCTTCTTCGGTTGTCCACGGAATACATTCGTCAACAGTCCTGATTGGGTTCTTTCCCTCATCGAGGCGGCACAAGTTCGTGAAATCGTGCTGACCCTGCAATACCGAGCAAGCCTCGGCGAATGCATCATCATCAACTTCTCTAGGCCAATCATGAGACACCTCGGTGCGATACAGATAGTGACGAGAGGTTGAGTGTCTGATTCTCATATCCTCAGGTATTCCTTCGGCACCCCAAGCTATCACTCCTATCGGTAAATTGTCATTCAGAGCCCTCAGTAGATTGGCTCTCTGAATTGATCTGGCTACCTCACTCGGCAGATCTATTCTAGCCAGATTCATCCTCACGCTTACTCCTGCATCTGTGCGGCTGGACATCTCTAGGCAGTTGGAAGAACCCCAGCCGAGTCTCTCTAAAGCCTTGACAAGAGAGCCTTCTACCGTCCTGATACCAGGCTGAGTCTGGGAACCATGGAAGGAATCTCCGTGGTAGCCTAGGGCGACCATTACACGGTCGCTGTCCAAGCAACTGCCTCCCTAATCCTCTGCTAGATACTCTGTGGCCTCTTCTGCAGAGGGGAAGCCAAGTCCCAGAAGAGCGAATTCAATGGCTACTGGAATATACTGTCTTGCGAAGGGGTGACTTCTGTCGAAACCTGTCTTCAGGTCGACGGAATCAATGAGTACTCGCGCCGCCTCGTGGAGATGGAAAGAGACATCGACTTCATCGTTTGAAGCGCCAAGATCGCGTAGCTTCTGGAATTCTCGTATGGCCATAGGAATACGATCAAACTCAAGCAGAGCATTTGCATGCGCAGCGAGATACTCTGCATTGTCCGGGGCCATTGATGAGGCTTTACGGAAGTATGCCGCGACCTGTCCTTCGTTTATGCGATCGTTTCCGTTGTCGTCAAGATTACCATTCTGTTGAATCTCGAACAGAGCAGCCTCTGCCCATCCATGAAAACCAGCAGGGTCATCTGGGTTAGCCTCAGTATGTGACTCAAAGAGACCCATGGCCTCCATGAAATCGCCTTGCATGATATGCTGTGCTGCCTTAGTAACCATGTCTTCGTCGCTCATCTCATCGCCTCGGTTCCAACTTGGTAGGCCGGAGGTTAAGAACGGTGCGGCGCCGCTAGTGTAGAATTCCCCATGTGTGCTCAGCGTTTCCGACCATCCACTCGTAGTCTTCTCCGGTCCTCAACCCCTGCTCATCTAGGATTGCTATGTTGAGTACTTCTAGCGGATATTCATTGTATGTCAAATGACTGACCATACCAGCTCGTGTCGGTTGATCAAATGTCCAGCGTGCCCTGCTAACTGCCCTTACGATAATCGAAATCTGAGTCCTTCCGTTCCAAACTTTGACTTTGAACTTAGGCAGAGGGTTTCCATGATTGTCCAATAGTGGCTCGTCCTCTTCCGGCTTTAGTACCTCGACCTCACAGCGCTTGAAGTTCTCAGTCCTGCCTCTTCTAGCATCATGGAATATTCCCGTACCTATTGCCGGAGTCCGAATAAAATCTCGAAGACGCCATGGCTTGTCATCCATTGAGGTCATTCCGGGGGTGATATGTGGCCTAAACCAATCAATGTATGAGCCATCATCGAAGTGGAGCATTCCCCAGAACCAAGGGAATGATGGCGCTTGCACGGAAACTTTCTGGAAGTATGCTGAGCCTTCAAACTCCTCTCCATCAACTTTCAGATTGAGTTTTGTTCCCTGAAGCCTCAGAATATCATAGCCCATGTTGAGGCCGTACACATTGTTCCTGTAGGTCAGAGTGCTGGGGGGGCCCCACCAAGGAGTCATTTCAGCCTCAAACGAAGTTGGAGCCCCCTCGGCGCGTGCCTGTTCATCACTAGTCAGAGAGAGCCAGAAGCCCTTGTTGCCAGGCCTCATCCCCAATGAGAAGTCCTCATCTAGAATCGGAACTATGGCGCCTGCTCCTTCACCGGATCCGTCTGCTGGCCATAGAGGGTGTTTGTCATCGACCATGGCCATTCTGCATTCCCTCATTACTAGGGGCTCAAACATCTTCTTTCCGTCATACCACCAAGCGCATACCATTCCAGGGATGACATGCCCTCCATCTTCATCAATAGCCATCCTTGATCCGGGCTTCCACCAATACCCATTGACTCTAATCGCAGGAGTTTCCTTGGTAGACCAGAGGATCATTAGTTGCCGTGAGCGTTTTGGATTATCGGGGTCAGGTACGAACATAATCGCCCAGTACCACCACCAAGATAGGCGAGGGATAGGGGGCATCACATCCAGTCTCCAGAGCGAAGATAAATCTCCAACGAATTTCTCCATCTTCTCCATGTAGATTCCTCACATAATTTCGCGATTCTTGAAACTGGATTGACCGATGGCCATCATGAGCAAAGTGATCATCACTAGGACTGAGCAACTGACTAGCAAAGCTACGACGGGACTTTGTGTTCCAAGAGTGTGTACTGGAGGTTGCCAGAAGAATGGTAGGCCAGATTCAACGCCAAAGGCACTGGAAATCTGAGTATATTGGAGAGTGTCTGGCCAAGCAATCAGGACTACTGAATCGATCAGCTGTAAAGCCCAATGAGATACAGAAAGCATAGGCACCGTAGCAGAGGGTAGAGTCATCGTAAACAGCCCCATGATAAATTCCCAGATTCCAAGAATGATGCAGAAGTATACGCCGTACTTAGGGGCGATTAGTCCGATTGTATTGTACAGCGCCCCATATGCGGCCAGCACCAATATGGTGGCAAATCCCACCCCCAGCCATACTGGATAATCTGATAGCCTGACTATACTATCTCCAGGTGCAATCAAAGATGTAACGAATGCCATAATCAGTACAAGTACGAGAATATAGGTGCCGGCTAACAAGAGATACCCAAGTAATCGATAGAGGATGAATTCCGCCCTGTGTATGGGCTTAGAAAGAAGATAGTGAAGAGTTCCATTCTCTGTCTCGTCCCTGATGAGGCCCAAAGCTAGGAAGAGCGGGATGAATATCCCAAGCATCATTACGAAGGCCATCTTTCCTGTTCCAATGATGAATGTTCTGTGACCCATCTCGCCCTCAAACTCACTCTCAGCTGCATCCTCATTGACATTGTTATCAGGCCTGATATCCACAATCTCATTCTTGTCGGAGTCAAGAACCCAGACGACATCGCATGGAATTCCATTGTTGTTATCGTCGTTAGGATCGATTAGGCAGTCGCCGTCATCATCGACTTCAAAACCATCACAGAAATACACTGTTTGGCTGTCGTATGTGCCAATTCTACAATCACTTGCAACATATAATTCGGAGACATCTTCGCCATCCCAGAGTATACCATCCTCGTCAATGTAAGTTGAAGGAGCCTCGGGTTCGATGTCGGTCTCGTCAGTATAGTATCCCCACTCGATGTAGTAATTCTCAGGAGCGTTGACAGTCCCAGATGCTCTGAATTTTCCACTGACAAAATACGAGCCATCATCATACAAACATGCGGAGCCCCAGTCAATCCACCAGTCTACTGTGGGCTCCCCCTCGGGGCAAGTTTCAACATCGTTCCAGTCCACAATACCTGACCATCTGCTACCGGAATACTCAGTATCTATCCACTCCGCATCAAAGAGTCCAGTTCCTTCCCATGTATGATTCCCAGAGTGGATTCTGTTGTTGTCATTCCAATCTATCTCTCCAGTACTGATATAGTAGCCTGAACCCGGGAATTCATCTCCATTCCAATCACTTGTTCCATACTTGTACTCTTGGCCTTCGGGGTATCCATCATTATCCCAATCATTCGAATCTCCGTCGTTATCAATCGGATCAAATTCTTCTCTGATACCATCAATGTAGAACGCCAAAAGAAGTATCATCACTAGGGCCCCTACTGAAAGAACTACCCATGTTGAGACTCGGTGCCTCAATTGCCTGATTGTTAGCTCTGTAATGGCGCCAGCCTTGCGATCCATTCGAGTCCATACCGACTCAGCTAGTGATTTCCCCTTCTCATCCATACTATGCTCCTCCAATCAGATATCCGAGCAACGCCTCTAGATTATCATCCGGGTTATCGATGGCCTCGACTGGCACTCCTGATTCGGAAATTATTCGAGGAAGGATAGCGTGAGCAGCGGACAAATCATTGGTTTGAATCTCCAACTGCCCTTCGTTGGGGAAACGGACTCCGTATACTGGTTTCTCGGCGATGAATTTGCGAGCCAGTTCACGAGGGTTTTCGCAAGTCAAAAGGATACGATGAGGGTGTTTGTCGAGGAGTCCTCTGATTGCGTGCAAGTTCCCTAGGGCCAGTAATCTGCCTTCGTTCAAAATGACAATCTGTTCTGTGATTCTCTCAATCTCTTCGAGTATGTGGCTCGAAACCAGTACGGTCTTGCCTTGAGAGCCGAGTTCTCTAATGACGCTCATGATGCTAGTTCGAGCAATGGGGTCACAGCCATGCAGAGGTTCGTCTAGGATAATCAGATCGGGGTCATGAACTAGGGCATGCGCAATCTTGACGCGTTGTCTCATTCCCTTGCTGTATTTTCCTATCTCCTTATTCATTACATCCGATAGGCCCACGAAATCTAGAACATGTTCGGCTCTGTCAATCGCTTCCTCGCGAGTCATTCCATGAAGACGAGCGAGGGTGGACACGAAATCTAGGGCAGTCATCCAGTCGTACATCCTCTCGGACTCGCTGACATAGCCAATCCTACGGTATGGAGATGGATTGACCCAAGGGTCTTCTCCGAAAAGTCGGACGCTTCCCTGACTCGGTTTTATCCTGCCCATCAGGAGTTTGAAAAGTGTCGATTTACCGGCCCCATTGGGTCCTAAAACTCCAGTTACTCCTCCGTCTATTGCTAGAGAAACATCGTTGATTCCAATGACTTGGTCGTACCATTTTGAGACTTGGTCGACTACAACGGCGGGTGTCTTCTGACTCATTCTCTAGTCACCTCCAGAGAACCAACACGGTATGTCAAGAGTCCAACCGATGCTGCATTGTAAAGCAACATAGAGACGACAGAAAAGGCGAGTGGGTGATCATAATTAGGTTCGATTCCGAGTAACCATTGGCCTATGTGGGCAAGTGAATCATAAGGGCTCAGAACATACAGAATAGAGGAGTCGAACTGAGAGTCTATCAACAGGGCAAGGAGTTTAGTTCCATAGATTACGCCAAGGAATGCTATAGCTGCGAAGAATCTGCTCTGGCTGATGCTCGATAGAGCCAAGCCGATTGAGGTATAGGTGATTACCACTAGTATTCCGGCGATTAGTCCGCCAAGGAACATGGGCAAGGTGTCAACAAGATATGCCCATCCTTCACCGTTGAAGACGATTGCAGATGTGTAGTAAACGAAGTATGAGAGTACTATGACGAAGCCTAGTACTACTGCTACGCTCACATACTTCATCACAGTGTAGTCTGTTCTCGTCACTGGTCGTGAGAAGTAGATGGCACTGGTCCCAAACTTCCTATCGTCAGAGATCATACCCCCTACTACCAGAGCAGTCAGCATGGGCCAACAACAAAGGTTACGAGGGAAATATCCCAGAACCTGCCCCCACAAGTTGTAGCGATTGATTCCCCACAATCTAGAAAATGTATCATTCATGAAACTGTCACTCGATAGAGAAGCTAGGAATAGCATTAGCACGGGGAGGAGAGAATACAGCAGAATAACGAAAATTGCCAGTCTGACCATTGGATGATAGTGTCTGTGACCAGACCCCTTGAATAGGCCGTAAACATGGTGCCTGAATATTGCGTAGTTGCGGACCCATCTGGGCCCAAGTTCGCCATCCCAAGGACGGTAAGTCTGCTCGAAAAGAGTCCCTATGTGGGCTTCTGATTTGGCCACGATAGCCTTGGCATCTTCGTCACCATCACCGGCCCCATAAGCGACCTCCATTCGGGTCTTTGTACCCTCAATATCGAGATCTTCAGGCAGTTTCTTCACCTCCTGTATGGGCTTCAGTCATCAAATCCGAAGTGCCTTTGACTTCTGCTCCTAATTTGTCCATGATGAGGAGGAATATGTCTTCCAAATCAGGATCATATTCCTGCATCTGACGAACTTGTACTTCGGCATTGGAGGCCGCATTGATGATTTCAGTAGTAGTTGAGTCATCGACTCTGATTACTCTCATGACTCGACCCATTCGGCGCACTACCAAGCCTCTCGACTCAAGCTCTTCCTGCATCTTACTGGCTCCCCCCCAAACAGAGATCTCAATTTCCCTCTCGACCTGGTCTGCTAAATCATCAATCCTACGCTGTACGACGATTTTTCCTTGGTGAATCATCACAATCCTGTCACATACATCTTGGACATCATCCATTACATGACTGCTCATCAGAACTGTTCTATTGCCTTCAGAAACCGTCTTCTTTAGAGTCTGGAGCATGAATTCCCTGGCCCTCTGATCGAGGCCATTGGTAGGTTCGTCACAAATCAGAAGATCTGGATCATGCACTAGTGCACAGGCGAGTTTCGCGGCCTGCTTCATTCCGGTACTGTATGTCTCGATCTTTCTGTACCTTTGATCTTTGAGTCCGACATACTGCAGAACCTCATGAGCTCTCCTAGTAGCATGAGCGGGATTCATCCCGAGAAGCTCTCCTGAGTATCTGACTTGGTCTACTCCTGTCAGACCGGGATCTAATGCATCATACTCGGGCATGTATCCAATTTTTGAGCGGATCTTGTCGCCCTCTGTCCTGATGTCATAACCCAAGACCGTGCCTTCGCCGGAAGTAGTTGTTATTAGGCCCAAGAGGCACTTGAATAAGGTAGATTTTCCAGCCCCGTTTGGACCTAGAATCCCAATTGCCCCTGGAGGAATGTCGAGATTGATATTGTCTAGGGCTAAATGCGGCCCGTACATCTTGCGAAGATTGCGAGATGTGATGACTGGTTCCGGCCCGCTCGCAGAGTCCATAGTGCACCTCGACTCCTACGGAGTCGAATACGGCTCAGCGATTCGTCACTTGAATTAATCCCCGTCGGGAGCCAGTTCAGTCGCCCCTGAGGGCTCCTTCTCGAACTCGAACTGCAACTCCTTTCGATAACTGAGACATCTCCCTTGGAGTCGTAATTGCTGAGCCATGTGCAACTAAGTTTCCGGCATCGTCCACCACCAAGCAAGGTTGCCCTGGAATCAAGTGAGGATCTGCTCCACGGATGTATCCATGCATCACATTCCTTCCCTTACCTACGAAGGGTATCGCGTCCTCGAGAAGTCTAACCCTAGGAATGCCTGAGTGGTCGCTGTCTGGGTCTGATAGCGGTTCGCCGAACAACGCTGGAGGATTTGGATTAGAGTTGAGTCTAGATGCACCTTCGAGAGCGAGGCTGATTCCTCCATCATTCAACCTCGGAGAGAGGATATGTTGCTGATTATCGAATACATTGACAATTCGATCAGTATTGGAGCGGCGTACTTCCATTTCTCCAGTTAGTTTGCATGCCTCAATAGGAGGTACTGCGCAAAGTACCGAGAGTTTGTCAACAATCGAGCATCGATCTAACCATTGTCTGATTTCAGAAGACTTCTCATTATCTGGAATCTCTACTGGTGACGCTCTAACTAGAGGCAGGCCCTCTAGCCCTAACTCTTCAAGGCCTTCCCAAATCTCCTCGTCATCAAATACCTCCAGCCAAGTCTCATCTGAACATTCTAGATGGCACCATGGAGAGACATCTTCCATGCTGAAAGGAATCGGACCTAGAGGGGTTGG
>CETB01086338.1_pt1 | contig 20193 bp, 14 predicted proteins | sample 356381 | NCBI WGS metagenome assembly CETB01 (sample SAMEA2622545, study PRJEB7988) | marine metagenome | biome: marine biome (ENVO:00000447); feature: deep chlorophyll maximum layer (ENVO:xxxxxxxx); material: "saline water (ENVO:00002010), including plankton (ENVO:xxxxxxxx)" | depth 155 m | reverse complement strand
TCATCGAGGAATTGAGCAAGCATATTTGGATCTGTAATCTGAATCTTTGCATCTACCTCAGTCTTCTTCACCTCAATTGCAGAATTAATCAATGCAATCTTGACATCTCCAAGCGAGCGAGGCATTCCGGAATGTACCCTTTCCTTGTCTAGGATAATTCCGTCCACAAGATTACTATCCTTAATAGAGCCACCTTGCTTTTTCTCAATCTTGATGTCGTCTAAATCCACAACTACTCCATCATTGGCATCTTGAGCCACTGCCAATACTGCCCTTACGGATATGTCAGCAAGAAACTCTTTGACTGCACCCGCACTCTTTCCCGTTAATGCGGTCTTTGCGACCTCGTGTAATTTTTCTTGGTTGACTTCTATGGCGTATGAGTCGATAAGATCGGCAGCCTTGTCTGAAGCAAGCCTGAATCCTTCACAAATAACAGTTGGATGAACGTTTTGCTCAACCAAATCTTCACTCCGCTTGAGCAATTCTCCAGCGATTACAACCGCACTTGTTGTTCCATCAAAGCAATGTTGCTCCTGTGTCTTAGCGATTTCAATAATCATCTTAGCAGCAGGATGTTCGATATCCATCTCCTTGAGAATAGTTGCGCCGTCGTTTGTGATTACCACATCACCCATTGCATCTACCAACATCTTGTCCATGCCCTTTGGTCCAAGGGTGCTTCTAACCGCATCAGAAACTGCTTTTGCGGCAGCAATATTGTTACTTTGAGCAGACTTACCACTCGTTCTAGTCGTACCTTCTTTGAGTATGAAAATTGGTTGTTGACCGTTGTACATCGGAAATCACGCTCCAGAATCCAGCAATCCGCCGACCCAAGTGGGGGTCATAAGGCCTCGCACACGCAGGCGCGAGCAGGCAGTTAGAGTAGTCACTCATTTTTTGGAGATTACTCGTCCATATTTTGTTCTAGCCACTTTTCACCATAATAGGCCCACTGCTCCATGGTCCACCCCTGTGGTAGGCCTTCCTCGGGGATTGGTGGGACGCCAGGAGATAATTCTGCTTCTTCAGCAGTCTCAACCTCAGGTTCTGGTTCTTCTTCAGAAGCAAATTCAGGTGCAGGTGGTTCCTCGCCAGTTGGTAGTGGTGGTGGTGGCATTTCTGCAGCTTTATTCTCAAATATATCAGCCGAACCACCATACATGGAATTGGCAACCTCATCTGCGGCCGGTAGCTCTGGGGCTGCAGGAACTGAAGTATCGTTTCCAAGATTGACAAAACTCGGAGAATAATCCTCGATACTGGAGTACTCCTCTAAGGGAGCCCTTGCCTCTTTTACGACCCTGAATGTAATTATTGATACAACTATCATCGCCACCAACCCTGCAACAACAAATACGATGTTAGCAGCAATTTTTGCCATGAATCCTACATCTGGTCCATCTTCTATTTGAACTGTTTTGACAAGTTGTATTGTTGTTGATGATGATACCTTGTCAATGTCAGAATCGATGGTCAAAATTACATTGAAGGTCATCGTATTTTGACCCAAATTGTCAAGATTCTCTTGATTTATATCGACTGTGACTGTGACAATCTTTGTTGCACCTGCTGGAAGAACAAAATCTCGATCTTCACTATCAACTCTAACATCTAAAACGTTGAAAAACAAATCGGGCTCAGTGATTCTATCGATATCTGCTCGCATTAGTTGTTCTGAAGAGGGGTTTAGGTTCTCCACTGAGAATTCTAAGGTGACTTCTCCCTTATCTTCTATCACCACACTTGCTGGTGGTGTGACCAGAAGCCAACCAACTTGTCCTACCTTGAAGTCCGCTTCTCCTTCTGCCGAAACAGTTTGTCCTACTGTTCCTGCTTGTTGACTTTCGGCAATCAAAGTGACTGTTCTATCGCCATCAGCGCCTTGGTCAAAGGAGTAACTCACAGTCAAATTAACAGAGGACCCTGGTTCTATCCAATCTGTCTTTCCATTATTTAGACCAGTAGCAAAAACGGTGATATCCTCATGACTCTTATCGAAAGAAACGGTAAATTTGTCAGGCATATTGCCATTATTCCAAACCTCCCATCGCATTGTTCTAGCATCATCTCCTGCACGGTATACCTCATTTGTTAGGTCTAGGTCTGGAATTTCAATAAGATATGTTTCGGGAACTGTAAGCAATAATTGCACACTCCTCTGATATTCAGGATTAGTTGTACTTGTTGCATGAACCCAAATTTGGTAGGTTTCGTTCTCTATTCCGTAAGGCATAGGGAACATCAACAGGACGCTGGTGTCGCCTCCGAATGGATCAATTCCGAGAGTTTGTTCAGCATTCATCTCCAATCCTAAGCGCCAGTCCGCGGCGATAGATAAATCGAAGGCCTCTTCCGAATTACCATCATTTACCAATTGAATTTCTATCCAACGCAAAGCTCCATCTGCAGGTGCCATCATTTCCCTGATTTGAGGCACTAGTTTCAGATCGTGGTCTATTGGGACTTCTACATTAATTGTCCATTCCGTTTGGAAGTTAGCCGGAGCTCTACCACTAGCGATTAGGGTTATCGCATATTGCCCAGGAGTTATTTCCTCAGGTGTTGTAATCCGAGCATTAAGTTCCAGTTTTTCGTTTAGGTCCATCTCAATGCTCGTAATCTCGACACCGGTCTCATTGGTCCAAATAAGATTGGATGCACTCCAACGATTGTCGGCAAATGTCCCTCCTAGATTCCAAATAGCCCTCTGATTACCTGTGTTCTTCAGGGTCATAAGTACATCACCTGTCTCTCCGGGAAGCAAGGTGATTGCAGGATTTTCCAATGTCTTTTGAGTCAGATATGAGGAATAGGACGCAGTTACGTCCACTGGAAGATTTATGGTCCATTTAGAGAAATTAGTTAATCCGTCTCCAATATGAATATACCAATCTACCTCTTGCACTGTTGCTCCATCTGGAATTGTTAGGTTTACCCACAAATCCATAGTTTCGAGTGGTTTGATATTCTTTGTCACAACATTGTTATCGAAATCAGTTGGGTGGTTAGACTCGATTCTGAGAGGGAAATCCCACATCCAAGATTGGTTGGAAACATCGGTATAAACTCGAAGTGTAATATCGACATATCCATTGTTCTTTACAGTACATCCTAGGGTAGGAGGCGTAGGATCTGCAGGAATCACGATGTATGCATTGGGAAGAGGATCATTACACTCAACGTCGAGAGTATATTCAGGAACTCTTTCTATTCCAAAAAGGATGAAACCATCAAGATGGATTCCTTGTGTCGCAAATGATGAATCGGAGTCAAATCTGAAAGCCACAGTGTAATCACCAGTGGGGTGGACGTCTGTCATGTTCCAAACAAGTTGAGTCCAGTTTCCAAATGTTGTTGATAATGGCATTGCGGTATAATTGTAAAATTCCTCATTACCAGCATCTGCCTCTAATCGAATTGTATCTCCTTGACCCATGCTACCCCATGCATGAGTAACTAATTGCAAGTTCAGGTAATCGAATCCACGGATACGTGCTCGGCAGAAATAGTTAGCATAAATTGTTGATACAGTCGGGTCGTAAGTTCCAGTACCAAGCCCATGGCCTGGGTCCTCGCAGGAGTCGAATGGGGTCAGCCATCCCCACCAAAGTCTGTCCATCCTGTTGCTGGCATAATCCGCGCCTTGTCGAGATACTCTCCAATGCTTTTCGCCTACAGCGCTTGAAGTATTATCCATTCTCCAATGACCGTAGTAATCGGGATCGTCAGAAACAGAACCGTCTGTATCGTACCCAGCACCTACCCATGTCGGATTATTGTAACTTAGCTGATTCGGACAATCGATTGTTCCGTCTCCATCAACATCACCACAAATTCCGTTTTCCATGGGGTCGTTCCAAATTGCGACAGGCATCAAGCGATCAAAATCGTTATTTTCGTAATTATCATCGGCAAGACCCCCGTCGACAATTCCTCGGAGAATGATTCCTCCTAGCAAATATCCATCATCGTCGAGGTAGCTCTGTGCAGCATTTGGCGTCCAATAGAATTCGGCTCTAAAGGACTGGCCACCTGAGAGGGTCATATTGACTGACCATTCTGCGACCATAACTCCAACTGGATGCCAGATTTGCATTTTTCCAATAGCACTGGCCGGTTGGCCGGATGTTCCTACCTGAGTAAATGTTACATTGATTTGAATCAATTCATCTCTCATTACATACTGAACAATGCTGTCATCAGGATTGGTCCATTCACGAGCTTGCAATGAACTGTTACCCAATTCTATGTCGGAGACTCCAAAATCAATCAGTGCTCTTGGTGAAACTTCACTAGTTGGATTATGTTCCAGTGCAGGGCCGAATGCCAATGGCGAAAGGGACGTCACCATCAGAATGGCGAAAATTGTAAGTGGCAGATTACGCATGGACAACGAACTTCTGCGATATCGGTTCGGGTATGAAGGTTCGGTAAGTGCGTGCGCCGCCCTTCGGGCGGCATCAGATTAGTTATTGGCTAATCATTGAGGTGTTTGGTAACAGGTATCCATTGTTGTTCAATCTATGAAGGCCTTATGTTACCTGGTAGGTGCGACAACTAGTATGGCTAGGAGCGCAAACCCATTATTTCCGCGCTTAGTTCTAGCCACCATAGTTCTTGGACAAGTTACAATAGCCCCGATTATAGGATTCTCGCTTACCTATTTATTGTCAATAAATAACGAGGGTGATCAACTTTCATTCGATATCGACTTAGCGGCTCTAGATTGGATAATTATTGCAGGACTAATGTATGGCTCACTCTCTTTAATTCTGGCCCTGATTGCAGGAGTCTACTCACCTACAAGCGTTGTAGACAGAGGTGGATGGTTGACTGTTCTAGGCCTAAGAAGAAATGTCAATACTCCAGAGTTAATCGATAGAGCGAGACTAAACCTGCAGAGAAGCCCCTATGGTAAAATGGCACGTTTGGTTAGTAGCAAGACCGATACATACGATTTATTCTCAATCCACGGAGGGTTGCAAATTCTAGCCATACCCATCCAGGTTGCATTAATCGCAATTCCACTGTTTATTATGGAAGGTATACCTGAAAGATTTGTTGAACCCGAACAGGCATTTGAATTAGGAATGGTTGGTTACTTCATCGCACTATGGTTTGGCCTTAGGATACAACCAATGTACTCAAGACATCTTATTGGAATTGCCGCTTGGTTTAGGAAAATTCTCGCCAAAATTTCTAAATTTTCTTGGATACTTCCTATCATAATTTTCTGGATTATTGCAAGAGTGATGCTGCAGTTATCCCTGGAACGATTAGATGTAGATTATCAAGTCTGGCATAATGTCCAACTTGAGGCTGTATTAATGAAATCGATAATGCCAGCTGACCAAATTCCGGATGCTGCAATAATTGATTTTCTAGTAGCTATTTCTGTACTTCCTGTTGCGGTTTTTACTACCATTTCAGTTCTTGCCGGCGCACATGATATGCCCGATTGGATGCGCGATCCTGAAGAGAAACTTGAGAATCTGAATCAAAATTTGCTAGAAGAAGAGAGTTCACCGAGCGGAGAGAAGGATGATTCAGATTTATCCTCGAAAGACTTACCACCGTGGAGTCGCACTACTAATACTGAAGAGAGTGGAGGAACTAATGATGAATCTAAAGAAGATGAAAATAGAATGATCGATCTGCCATTCGGATTATTTGATGACTAGTTTAAGGTTGGAAAAATCCGCTCTACACCCGTGTTCAACAGAGACCAACCAGTAGCCAATATCATTCCAAAAAGGAATGTATTCGGCCCCTCAATGTGTAGTCCAATAATGGCTATAATTGCCAACACTATTACTATTTTAGAATCTAACTTTCCAGCACCATAGCTGAATATTGCAAATCCTATGAGGAAGTACAACAGTGTTTCGATTCCAGACAATACGGCACCTACTCAATTATTACGAAGTTCTGCCAAGACCTTCTCAACTCGGTCCATCCCTCGTGAGATATCATCTCGACCGATGGTGTATGCGAATCGAAGGTGTCCTTCACCTGCCTTTCCAAAAGCAGAACCAGGGCTACAAAGAACACCCCCCTCCAATAACGCCATTGCTACTTCTTCACTATTCATTCCGGGCACATCAACCTTAGGGAATACATAGAACGCTCCAGTAGGAACATGACATGAAACTCCTTCCATTGAGTTTAGCCTATCACAGATTAGGTCTCTTCTAGCCTTGAATTCTTGGCACATTTTAGCGGGGTAATCTGAAGCTTTTTCCATTGCTTCTAGCACTGCATATTGCATGGCATCATTACTACAAGCAGTGACGTAATACTGCATCTTTGTTATGTGTGTCATCGCCTCTAAATTCTCAGAAAGAATGTAACCTATTCGCCAACCTGTCATAGCGAAAGTTTTGGAGAAAGAATTGATCATTATGACCTTGTCATAACCGGCTCCCAGGAAGGATACATGTTCACAATCGTAGACTATTCTGTCATATACTTCATCGGTGATGACCCATAAATCATGACGGTCTGCAAAAGCAAGTAATTCATCACGTTCTTCTGGAGTGACATTACCGCCGGTGGGATTACTTGGGAAATTATACAAAATGGCCACTGTATTCTCATTTACCCTGCCCTCTAAATCCTCTATTTTTGGCACGAAACCATCCTCAAATCTACAGGGATAAAGCGAGGGTTGGCCGCCACAAATAACCACATCGGGAGGATATAACGGAAAATATGGTTCTGGAATTAGGACTTCATCTCCAGGATTCACGAGGGCGAGGAAAATATCCAGTAAGGCGTTTGTTCCGCTCATTGTGATGCAGACATTAGATTCATCGAGATTTGGAGAAAGATAATGCCAGGTCTCTGCTATCTTTTGCCTTAGTTCTGGTAGTCCTGCAGTAGTTGTGTATTTGTTTCGTCCATCTCGCATAGCCTTTTCGAAAGCGTCTATGGCCAAATCTGGTGGTTGGAAGTCTGGTTCACCTAAACCAAACTGGACTGCGTCCTCGCCGGCCATATCGAACATTCGGCGAACTCCGGTAGGACGAATGCTGTTCGCGCGTTCGGAAAACCGCACCATGACCTACGGAGGATAGAATGAGCATTTTAACTAACACCCTCGAATCCTTCGGATTCGTCGTTTGATTTGAGAAATTGACTGAATTGTAATGAATACTAATTTTCAGAGTCGAGTAACTCCGCTTCAACAACTTCTTCAATCTCATCTCGGTTTCTAACGCTGTTAATTATTGTCTCAATATCGTCATCTGAACGAAATCGGATTAGCACTAATGATGCAACCCATGCCAATGCGACAACAATCACAATACCGATTGCAATTGGTGGAATCGACATCGATTCTGAAACCGCACCTATGCCCTCGATTTCGAAGAATACAGGAAGTGAATGCATTGCGCCTGTGACAGCATGTACCTCGACTGTGTGATTACCTGAAATCAGTTCTTTTGGCTCCAATAGAATGTGCCACTCAAAGGGTGTCAGTGCGCCTATTTCGCTTGGTGTGGCAGAATAAGTCGTCTCCATCCACTCTCCACCATCAACTCGATATTCCACCCTGTCAATACTTCCTGCCTGACCCCAAGCATGACCTGTCATGTTGATTATTCCTTCCGAAGATAGATTGAGTTTGTGACTCTGTAATGTAGGATCGATTAATGGGGTCTGTCCGCTTTCTCTGAGGAATATTGCAAGTTCAACCGCAGCCAAAGCATCTACCATTCCATATCCAAATTCTCTATTCCAATACGGATCGACCTCTGGGGCGCTAGCTTCTCCTCGCAATTCAGATGTATGTTTGAGAACTTCTTTGATTTGTAATGGAGTCAAATTTTCGTTCGCTTCCCAAACCAATGCTACGATTCCGGTTACTGCAGGGGCTGCGTAAGAGGTTCCGCTACCCCTTCCAGTGTAGGTGTTCTGAGATGCATCTCCGCCTAGAAAATTATTGCACCCTCCACTTGATACACATCCTTCTGCTTGAATTATGTTAGTGCCCGGTGCGCTGATTTCGGGGATTAATTCGTTTACAGGATTACCATCTCCATTGTCTTTGCGAGGTCCTCGGGAAGAATACCCAGCAATTGTATCATCGGACCTGTTAACAGTATTCTGATCATCGGTTGAAGCAACGGTGATTGAAAGAGAAGAGGCACTCATTCCAGATAGTCCCTCATTGTCCTCTCCATCATTACCGGCTGCGTTAGAAACAGCCACCCCTAATTGCATAGCCTCATCTAGAATTCTACTATGCATGTCAGTTCCATCTGAACCCCCATTCTCGTGGCTAGTTATTCCCCATGATAGAGATATGATATCAATCCCATGACTCTCTTCTTCTACCCCAGGCCAAGCATCGTCTCGATGGTCGATAATCCATTGTAGTCCGTTCATTGCCGATTCGTAAAATTCCTGTTCCAGAAGATAATTTTCAAATGGTCCTGCACCAACATCGGTCCCTATTCGTACGTCCACTAAACCAGCATCAGGTGCTGAACCGTAGAATTCAGATTGAGAGCCATCGGCCTCGATACCAGTTGCGCTAGCCATCCCCATACAAGCAGTGCCATGTTGGTGACCGTCATCAGGATCGAATGACCCATCATCCTCGCGGCCTCCTGCAAGTATACATTGTGGGTCTGAATGTACGAAACAAACAGCATCATATCCCGCTACAAATTTCGTACTTAGCCCAGGATGTTCATTGTCAACACCAGTATCTACCATAGCGATATTAATTCCTTTACCGGTTACTCCAAAGTCCCATGCTGCAACCGGATATTCTGAAGAATTCTTGGCTTTTACAGCCAGAGTTTGGATATCTCCGAAGAAGACCAATGAGCCGTATCGCTCTACCATAACCACACCATCTAATTCGGCTAATTCCCAAATCTTAGTTGCGTCAACATCTCCAAGTAATAACGCGTCAACAATTGGTAACTCAATGTGAATATCAAAACCCAATTCTTGCAAAGATTTTTTGTCCAAATTTGTAACATCGCGCGAATAAGATATACCTACATTGACAGGGCCAATTTCCGTTTGTAATGAGTCATGTATTCCATTACGATCTAAATCCAATGAAGTGTGTTCCCACCAATTTAGGTTCGGATCCCACCAAATTGGCTCCTGAATAGGGATTTCAGTTGTCTGCCCTTCCTCAATTAATTGAAATCCTTTTGAGTTCAAGGGAGTATAACCAGAATTTGCACTAGAAACCGCAATACTTCCAGCAAGTGGCGACAATAGAATAAGCACCAGTGCTACTGCAATCGACCTATTGTCCATTGAATGAGGACGAACGGCCGTACTTCATCAATCCCACTACATAATGAATCCGAGATTTTAGGTGTGATATCAATGGGTTTTATGGTGGGGGCAGAGGGATTTGAACCCCCCTCCACCGGTCTGGAGCCGGTAATAATACCGGGCTATACTATACCCCCAATCTGTGATTAGACGAGTGGCTACACTCTTATGATGCTCTCGGTTGGTTAGATTAGATAAGAGTTGATTATTCGAAATCAAAAATTACCAAATATCGGACCAACTAGTAGACTGATAAGTAACCAGGACCCCAATATTGCACTCGCTAGGCCCCATGCTCTAGGGCGAATTCCTACACTCAAGCTACCGAGCGTTCTAGGAATTGGGCCAATTACTCCGATTATTGCACGAGCTATTACTACAGTCAGACCTGACGCAATAATTAGCCCTAGTAAAATGCATACAGAGAGAATCATTCCAAGGATACCAGTACGTGCTACTGCCCCCACTCCCTGAGCTACCAAATCAGGAGTTCGTAACCAAATCAACCAAGCTACCCAGATTCCTAGATGGACGTCATCGCTAAAAGATGAGGCCTTTCTCCAATCTCTATATTGCTCCGGCAGACTAGAATGAATCTTTTTCGAAATCCAATCAATCTCAGGAATTCTGCCGCTGTTTAGGGTTCGCAAACCATGGTAGGTTAAGATTAGAGCAAGTAACAATTCAATCCAAATCCACCAAGCTCCTAAGCCTCCAGCAGCCATCAATGAAATCGGTATTGCCCATAGGGAAAATCCAACACCTGCTGCAAGCAGTGTTAACAAAATACCCGAGCCAGGGAGAAGAACTTCATCCGGTTGCTGGTATTTCCTCTCTCGTGGCATTGCGAGAACGAACAACGGAAGTAAGGCCGTACCCCAAAGCAAGGTTAGTGGGTCAAATACAGTATGTCCGGAACCCTTCGTTGCTTCGTCAACAGCGTCTGCAATTTCGGAACTTGAGTAAGTTCCAGGAGACCAATCTGTGATGAAACCTGCTGCATCGATAATAATCACTGCATCACTCGCTCCACCGGGGAAGGACTTACCAACGCTAGCATCGGCATCATCCATCAATAATGGCCAAGATCCGTTTATTATTTCCGAATGGGAGTCTAAATCAACCGCCCTGACTCCCTGTCCAGTAGCAATTTGAACGAAGGAAATATGTCTGTCAATTAATGAATCAGCCATTTGGAAATCATTAGCTTGCCGGTTTGCATTAGCAGAACCGGGTACGTACATACCAACAACAACAGCGTCGGAATCTGACAGTAATTCAAACAAAGAAACCGATCCATCGCCACCATGTTCCAGTAGAGTGAATGATGGCGCGGCTCCATCGGAACGTGGTGAGTTCGCATCTATGTCTGGCAAATGGGTCGCTGGACCGATACTCGATATGGCGAGAACAATAATCACTGCATAAGCGGGAAGAGGTAACATAGCCTCCCTCATTGAAGCACCTAGCCAAGTAATAACCCCAAGTGGAATCATTATTGCTACCCATGTTCCACTCAATAAGGCCTGAGGGTCTTCCTTTACTTCGAATTTCAATACACCAATCACATCACAAGGTTCAGCTGGGTCTTGATCTTGGAGTTTGAAACAACCATCGATCATGTACAAACCGGGTTCCAAGGATTTCGATGTAGACCAAGTAAGAACGGTCCTATTTGCTTCACCTACCCTAAAGGAATGAGGTGACTCGAAGTGCTCCAATCTTTGATCCTCTTGACCGAATCCGTGAACCATAGATTCGTAACTATCCATTGGTCCCACTACTTCGATTACTTGTTGTGAGAAATCCGAAGGACCCCACGGAGAAATGGGTGTAAACTCAATTCTAGTTATTCGATTTGAATCTGTGACTTGCTCTAAAATTGGATCAATCAATTCTCCTGAAAATGTGATTCCACTTTTTGCATCATAGGTACCCCACCATAACGACCCCGGTTGAACACAATCATGTTGAACGGAAATTTGTAGAGACAAAGCATCCCCTGGCCCTAAAGCCACATCATCAACAGGTACCTCAACTTGGAAAATATGAGATTGCGTGTAGGATTCTTCCATGGTTACAACATTCGTTGCCATACCATTGATGAGGGTGAAAGAACCCCAACGTAGGGTGACATAGAATTGAGTTGTGGCACCCGCTGGGGAACCCGGAATAACATTAGTTTGCCTGCATACTGGAGATTTTGCCTCCAATGAAGCATATAGTGAAACAGTGACTGTACCATTTAGTGAAAGCGCCTCTACGATGGGTATTCCTTGAACATCTACAAGATTTTGAGGTGCTCCTGCTGTTTTGGAGAAACTAACTGAACCCCCGGGTATTCCTGTGAGTATAGGCCAATCTCTTCGAAGTTCTGGCATCTCTTCTGTGCCGTGAAGGAAAATATTGTGATTTTGAGGGATGCTGATTTCTAGTCCTGGACCAAATTCCTCTGCATCTTGGGCACTAGTTGTGCTAGCGACGAATGTTCCCATCAGAAGCAAAATAATTGCTTTTGTCAGCGCTCTTGACCTGAACAACGGTTACACCTCTCACTCGATCCCTCGCCGGACTGGCATTCAAACCTCGCGCTTCTCTGTATTCGACTTAAGCGCATTCTTAGGGTTTGGAACACGCTTCCTCTTAGAGGAAGCGGAGATGGAAAAATATAGCCATTAACGCACCAGATAGTGTTGCAAGGAAGTTTACAGTGTGCTTTCCCATTAGGCCTTTATTCTCAAATAAGGCCCCTAAAATGGAATCGACTTGGCAACCAAGCCAACCAATTAATGTAACAACTAACATTATAGTCAATAGAGGGATTTCAACATCTGTAATTGAAGCAAGACTAACCGATAATAATGCAATCAGTAAAGCACCGCCTAGTGCTGCAAATGTACCAGTCAACGACATACCTCCATTGGTTCCTGCAGGTACGGCTTCTAGATTGATGATATTTCTAGTTCTAGAGTCCAAACTACCTATTTCCGACGCTAAGGTATCGGAGGCGGCTACAGAAATTGATGCGCAAGCCGCCAAGTAAGCCCACTCCGGTTGATCTAGTAAGAAATTTGCGATTGCTACTAGTGAAGCCACACCACCATTAGCCATTACATTCCGCCAACCACGAGCTCCTTTGTTCTCCTCTGCTAATCTCAAAGCAGCCTTTTCTTCATACTTCCACAAGGTAGCTAATGAGCCAACTGCAAGGAATGAAATTAGAATAGTTAACCACGTCCAATGACCAAACAAAGATACGGTCAGACCAACAATTGCAGCGGCAATTAATCCAGTTCTATTGAGCATTCCGCGTATTGCCGACAAGATCATCAAGCCGAATACTAGTCCGACAGAAATCATTTGGTCACTTGTGGGATCCATGTACTACCCTACCACCACGACGTCAGAGGATGATGAAGGATTCCCCAATACGACTTATGTCGCAGGTAGAGAACGTACCCCCTTGAATATACCACGAGAGAGAATTAGTAACACCATAATCAGAATTGTAGTTGAACCTAGACTAATGATAATTGAGTCAGACATCGCAACTGAAGTTCCGTTCCAAAATGCATGTCCGCCAATGGCGATGCCCAAGCAAGCCAGAATATTTTTTGGAGGTAAAATTCTGAATCCATCTTCTTTCCTTAGATTTGCTGCATCCCAGGACGTGACTAATGCATTGCTGACTTCTATCGCCTCTACACCCTCGGCATCGATTGGATTACCTGTTTTAGCATCGATTAATTTCCAATTAGACTCGACTTCGTCTTTTGCCATAATTTCTTCAAAGGTCGGCCTAAATTCATCAAATCCTGAATAGTCTCCATCACCATCTATATCGAAGCCTAGATTTTCTGCAAAGTCAACCGACTTGATACTAAATCGATTAATCAACCATTTCATTCGCTTATCCGCATCAGTGGATTGGGAGAAATAACCTATTCCGAATCCTGAAATTCCTGTCAGTAATCCGTGTAAAGGAATCGATCCAATTCCTCTAACTAGAGTAGTCAATGTTAGACCAACTGCGCCAAAAATTGTACTTTGTAAAATATATATTAGATTCTCAATTAATGCAAATCCTAATCCGACAGTAAAACCTACCTGAAATCCCTTTCTAGCGTTCCGAATAGAATGTAAAAACAAGCAAACTGCTAGAAATTTAAAAATTTCTTCACCTATAGGTGCACTAATTACGGCGCCCAAATCCATTGCTGTAGATTCGGAAATCCCACTTGGAAGAATTTCAGGGAAAATGAAACTGTTTACAATTACTGCTGGGAAGGCAGACGCCATGCCAGCAATCATCCAGGATTCAGCGTCTCTTCTCCTAGTTGGTAAACCAATTATTTTCGAAGAGGTCGCCCACCAAGCAAATACAGGTATAGAAAATGCCGCTATAGAAAGAAGTAGAACGGGAATGAAAGAAAGGAAATAGATAGTGAAAAAGAAATCCTCATCTCCCGATGCAAACGATAGAATCAGTGGAATAGAGAACATCACTCCAATTACCAATGTTCCAACGAATGCACCCCAAACCTGACCTAGCGGTGGCATGTCGATGACCGAATCGTCTGGAATTACAAAACGCTGGAAGATTGTTCTTTGAGGAGTCTTGAGAGAACCTCCTTCAGGTAGGGGGTGGTGATTTTTTCCTGAGGAGTCTGGTGTCGCCATCCTAACATGTACTAACTTAGGCCTGTGCAGCATAAATAGGAAAGGAAGAGGCATAAAGGAACAAATAGCCCCTAGACCGGTAACCACTAAATTCCCCTCAATTAAACCTTCAATAACAGATGTTAGGCCAAACAAAATCAGAATAAACGCGAGGATTACTGTCCCGAGCATTCTCCAGTAATTCTTCCATGGCTTACATTTTGTTGCCAATTGTATGTTCCCGGGTGCTCGGGTTAAAGGTACTGGATCTTCCAGCAAATACCTCTTTCCAGTTTCATCTGTGATTATCCTAGACATGGAATCACCCTAGTGCCGCTCAGATCGCCCATCACTCGCGACGCCCAAGGCATCCGGTGCGGTTCCTCATCACAGCGACAAGACTCGGTAGGTGACGTCCCATATGAGGTTCAGCCCTAATCTCTAGCGTGAACCTATGATTGCACCGCAAGCGCCACAATACAACTCAACTCGATCATTATCCTTCTGCATCGACCACTCCCCACATGCAGGACAGGGTGGAAGGCCCTTTTCACTAGGGGCTACTTTAGGGCCTGTTCGGCGCTTTTTTTTGCGAGGGATATACCATCCGCCCTTGGGTTTTCTGACTTTCGGCATACTATCGACTAGACTCGACATAATGGCGTCTCTCAAGACACTTATGGACCATTGATGTGAAGTGTTAGTTCAACTCCGGAGAGATATGGATTGCGTGGTCATTGGAGCTGGTGTGTCCGGTCTGTCATCCGCAATTCGATTGTTGGAGGCTGGCCATAATGTTCGAGTTATGGCTAAAAAATTTTCACCGGAGTTAGTTTCAGATACTGCTGCAGCATTATGGTATCCATTTTTAGCTCACCCTGTTGAAAAAACCGACAGGTGGGCAGCCGAAACTTACACTGAATTGATGAGATTAGGGGAGACCGAGCCTAGTTCCGGAATCACGATGAGATTTGGCCGGGAATATCTTCGTGAAGTTGTGGAACTCCCAGGTTGGAGGAATGATATTACTCACTTTCGAGTGCTGAGCACAAATGAAATTCCTGAAGGTTGGATTTTTGGATGGGAGTTTGAATCGCCAATCATAGAAATGCATCACTACATGCCTTGGTTGTTACAACGCACACGTGATTTGGGTGGAATCATCGAAGAAAAAGTAGTAGAAAATTTAGCGGAAATTTCAGCAGAGATTATCGTCAATTGTAGTGGAATTGGAGCTAGAGAACTATGTCAAGACACAGAAGTTAAACCGGTTCGTGGTCAAATTATTTACATTGAACAAGACCCTGGATTTGGCCGGTTTGACCAACAGCCCGAGACCTTGACTTATACCATACCTAGAAGAGATTGCACAGTACTTGGAGGAACTGCTCAAAGTGACGATTGGAGCCTTGAATTACGTGATTCTGACCGTGAAATAATCCTACAAAAATGTGAAGCGGTGTGGCCAGAACTTGACCGAAGCAAGATTATCGGGGAATCAGTGGGACTTCGTCCTTCAAGAAGTGAAGTTCGTCTAGAATACGAGAAAGTAAATGGCACCTTGATAATCCATAATTATGGACACGGAGGGGCAGGAGTGACCCTTTCTTGGGGTTGTGCTGACGAGGTAGCTAGAATGCTATCTAGTAAGATGACTTAGTGGTAGTAATCACGACTGCGCCAATCTTGTAGGGGTCGCCATTCGAGGAAGGTCTTCTGTCCTCCAAACGCCCTTTCCATCCATCCTCAATAGTACCTATTGGTATTCTTATCGATGCCCCTCTATCTGAAACTCCATATGAGAATTCATGTATCGATTGGGTCTCATGCAGTCCTGTTAGTCTCTGCTCATTGTGAGCCCCATAGACATCGATGTGCTTCTTGATGTTCTGGCCAAAGGCCTCGCAAATCTGGCTCATGAGCTCCTCTCCACCTTCATCTCTCATCCTTCCGTCACTAAAGTTGACATGCATTCCTGAACCGTTCCAATCAGTGGCACCAAGTGGCTTTGGATGCCATTCTATTGCAAGGCCATATTTCTCAGCATTCCTTTCTGCCAGATATCTAGATACCCAAATCTGATCTCCCGCTTCCTTGGCCCCCTTGGCGAATATCTGGTATTCCCATTGTCCAACTGCAACTTCGGCGTTTATTCCTTCGACATTTAATCCGGCATCTAGGCACATATCCAGATGCGCCTCTATAATATCCCTACCAAATGTATTCTTTCCGCCGACAGAACAGTAGAACTGACCTTGAGGAGTTTGGTCGCGAGGGAAGCCTAGAGGTAGATTAGTCTCTGGATCCCACAGGAAGTACTCTTGTTCATATCCGAACCAGAAATCGTCATCGTCCTCTTCTATTGTTGCCCTTCCATTGGAGGCATGAGGAGTTCCATCAGCATTCATTACTTCACACATTACTAGGTAACCATTGATTCTATCTGGATCTGGGCAAATGAAGACGGGCTTTAGTAGACAGTCGGAGTCACCGCCTTCTGCCTGTAGAGTGGATGAACCATCGAATGACCACATGGGGCACTCTTCTACTGTCCCCCCGAAATTAGATCTAATCATCGTCTTGCTTCGCATGCTCTGTGTAGGTTCATATCCATCTAACCAGATGTACTCAAGTTTGGCCTTAACGTCCATAATATATCCTGAATAATCTACGGTTAATATATTTCACGATGTGTTCAATGTATTGGATAAATGTTGCTTAATATTACAACATAACATGTATAAATTGTACAATTGAGTTTTTATAATACAAAATATTGGTACATTGTATAATAATTATTTCTAAAAAGCATTTCTTATTGACAAACGAATAACGATTGATATATTCACTGTCAAATCGATGTTTTAATCACTCGGGATTTGAAATAATACACTATGTTTGTTAATTTCGCAATTTTATGTTAATAATAATCTCATTCTAAATTTACTAAAAATAACATACCATCTAGAAAGAAATCATGTTACTTGAGTGGTGGACGTGCCGAGATTTGAACTCGGGGCCTCTTCCATGCCAAGGAAGCGCGCTTCCAAGCTGCGCCACACGCCCAGTGAGATGACGACCTGCGACGGCCATTTAAGGAGAACTGAGCAGGCTAGGCTATGAGTAAGGGGCCAGTCCGGACTAGTCCAAATGGACCTCCCCACTTACCCAATGGATTACTCGATGAGTTATCATCTAGATTGACTAGGGATGATGCTCCTTTTCTACGCTACCTGACAAATCAACTTTCCTTGCAGTGGGCTGACGCTTCCGAAACTAGATTGGGCTACACTAGGTTCGAATTTGACCATCATGAATTGTTTCGTCGGCGAAGATTGAGGGGCTCACCAGGCCCAATTACAATCGCTCTACATCCGCGGTTGATGGATGATGAGAAACTATACTTACATACTTTAGTCCATGAATTGCTACATGCCGCCGGATTAGTCGATCATGGGAATCAACATAGTGAATTGGTAAACGAAATTGCGCCCGCACCTAAGTTATCCGAATCACCTGTTTTGAGAAGCATGCGAGAAGAAGTTCTGGCCGGGCTTCCAGAACAGTCTTGGATATGCGGAGAATGTGGCCATACCTGGGAGAGAAGAAGAGTCACTTTACCCCAAAGATGTCCAAAATGCGCCCGTCCATTCAGTAGTCGATAAGAACTTAGATATGAGATAATACGGGCATAATCACCATGAACTTATGACAGGTAAGACTGAACAATGGATTGGCCCCCAACAACAGATGATATCTCAAATTTGATTGACGATTTCATCGCTGAGGCTTTTCCAACATTGATGGCGATTATTGCTATTGCAGCCTACTCCGGGTTCGTGTTTATGTTCTACAGATTGTTAGCTAGAAGAGACATTCTATCTTTGGACTTGAGTAAATATGATCAGACAATGACTGGTAAGATTCGTGCTTTCTTTAGAACCGCTGCGTGGTTAGTGCAATATGCTCTTGCAATTCCTATCCTGATTGCTTTTTGGACATTAGTGATGGCAGTGATTCTAACTCTCTTGGCGGATGGAAATGATCATACAAGAAATGCGTTGATAGCTACTTCGGTGGTAGGTTCGGTGAGAATTTTATCTTACTGGACTGAGGACTTATCTCGCGATGTTGCAAAGATGCTACCATTTGCAGTTCTTGGTGTGTTCTTAGTAGGTTCGACCTCTGTAGAATTCAATGAATTTGAACAATTAGTTGAAAATCGAAATCAATTGGCTCATTCCTACATAAATAGCCTCATCCTACTTTCAATCTTGGAGACTATTTTACGTATATATCATGGTCTCAGAGAATTGATTGGTGGACAACACAGAATTAATAGAAAATTGAATAAAATCGCCAGGGAAACAGGTCGCTCAAAATCGGACATTCGTGAAGATATGTTAGATGATGGAATACTCAATTATAGCGCATATGACGATGATGATGAAGAGGAGACTTCTTCCTCATAGAGCAGAATCTTACTCTAGATGACAAGGTGCAGGTTTCACAAAGGGGAAGTGCCGCGCATGGCATGGGTGCGTGGTGTAGTCTGGATATCATGCTGGCCTTCTAAGCCGGTGACCCGGGTTCGAATCCTGGCGCGCCCACCACCACTCTCTGTCGAATAACCCCGTAGGAGTTCACCGTTTACATCAAATACACCCAGCAAGTCGGCGCGACGCATGAAGCGAGGTTCCCGTGCGTGGAAGAAGGCTGGGAAGCAACGCTGGAAGTGGCGAAAGAAGAAGCTGCGAAGGCGGAAGGCCGCTCGTAAGCAAGCTCGCCAATGATTTTAATCAAAGATAAGAAACAAGATCCACGATTACTGATGCTGGATCCTCTGCCTTTGTGACTCCACTAGCAAGAAGAACTCCGGTTGTTCCAAGCTCAATCGCTGCTGCAACGTCTGCACCGTTCTTTACTCCCGCGCCACAAAGGATTCCAACCTGCTCTGAAATTTCCTTAACTGCAGCAGCTGTACCACTTACTATTGTAGGATCCGCCGTTGTAACAGAAATGTCTCCACCGATTAATTCCGGTGGTTCGACCGCGACAAAATCCGGGCCTAATGCAGTCAATGCACGAGCCTCTTCGATGTCTGCTGCACAGGCGCATACAGTGAATCCTTCAGGGACTTGGTCGAGTAACATGGCTACATACTCGATTTCTACTTTGTGCTCTGCGTGATTGATTAGTGTTCCAGTAGCACCCCTTTCAACAGCAGTTGCAGGATGTAACCAACCAGTAAATGAGCCGAATCCCACTGGGTCTAGATGTTGGCACCAGACCTCTAAATTAGGTGCTGCAGCAACTACAGAGCTAAGGTCGAAAGCGGATACTGCGACAATCATTCGAGCATTTGTTTCAATGCTGGAGATTGCCTTTGCTAATGCTTCTGCACTGGCGCCATGTGCGGTCTCGTATGTCTTCAGATTGACTACGACGAGTGGTTGAGTCACGCTCCGGCGAGATGAATACACTCTTTGACGCTGACGGATTAGATTCGGCTCAGATAGTCGAACCGTGACCAATTACTGCATCGGTCAACTCGGTTCCAGATGAAATGATAGCTCCCTCACCTACTATACACCTATTCAATTGCACTCTTGAGCCGATTTGAGCGCCATCCATTACAACAGAATCCCTAATTGTTACATCTTCACCTAATTCGGCTCCTTTTCCAATTGATGAGCCAGTCACTCCTGATTTGCAAACAGCATCAGAAAACCAAGATTCACAGCATAAAGACCCGCTATCAAAACGACTGGAGGAGATACAAACCTGAGTCGCATCGATGAAGGAAGAAGGGGTTCCAGCATCTACAAAGTAACCCTCAAATGTAAGCCCAGCCATATCTCCCGATTTTGCAATATAGGGGAATATCTCTCTTTCCATGGAGTGTTTGTGAACACCCATGTCATCAAGCACTTCACGCTCTATTAGATAGCAACCTGCGTTGATTAGATTGGAAAACTCAGTACCGCGTGGCGGTTTTTCCTGAAAACGACGGATCATTCCAATATCATCCAAATCACAAACTCCGAAACGGCTAGGATCTTCAACTTGCCAAAGTGAAAGTGTCGCTTTTGCCTGAGTTTTCTCGTGGTGCTGAGTCAAGGCTACTACGTCTACGCTTGAAATTAAATCTCCATTCATAACCAAAACTGGGCCCTTTCCGGTTAAATGCTCGCGTGCAAGGGCGATAGCACCACCTGTGCC
>CETB01148078.1_pt1 | contig 20279 bp, 15 predicted proteins | sample 356381 | NCBI WGS metagenome assembly CETB01 (sample SAMEA2622545, study PRJEB7988) | marine metagenome | biome: marine biome (ENVO:00000447); feature: deep chlorophyll maximum layer (ENVO:xxxxxxxx); material: "saline water (ENVO:00002010), including plankton (ENVO:xxxxxxxx)" | depth 155 m | reverse complement strand
ACTCAGATGCAAAACCCTCTGATTACTCATTTCTTCCCAACCAACCACGCCCCGGTCATGCCGATATGGTCGAGGGAATACGCTCGAACGGCTCAAACGACCCCCGCGGCGGAGGATCTCATTCGGCCCGCCTCACCTATGGATTGGTCACTGCTGGAAGCCAAGTCAAATCCCTGATAGAAGATGCTGGATGGTCCTGTCATGCCCACTTGCATAGTGTTGGAGAAATCGTCGCTAGACCTCTATTTGAGTTGAATAGGGAAATTGAGATAGATCCTTCTTCAGACATGGGCCGACTAAATTGCAGAGACCCAGAAGCTGCTAGAGATATGTCAGAGATTATCGAATCAGTTCGTATGGACACCGACTCAATCGGCTCTTGTGTTGAGATATTGATTACAGGACTTCCAATCGGCCTAGGAGAGCCGTGGTTCGACGGAATTGAGCCAGCACTTGCACGTGGACTGATGGCAATTCCGGGAGCACGTGCGGTTGAATTCTCTCACGGAGCTAAAGCTTCTAGGATGAGAGGATCAGAGCACAATGACAACTGGATTCCAGGTGCCGATGGGCCCAAACTGGAAGGATCTGAATCGGCCAGCGCCGATGGAGCAATCGGAGGAATATCCACAGGAGCCCCAATCAGTATCATCGTCCACTTCAAGCCTCCTAGCAGTATACCCCGTGAGCAGATGACCCTTCATCTGCCAAGCAACGAGGTGATGCCTCTCAAGGTAGGGGGCAGACATGATCCTGTCATCGGGCCAAGGGCTGTGCCAGTGGCTGAGGCAGTAGCGATGCTAGTGCTTGCAGACTTGGGGATATCAGCAGAATTACTCAGCCCGCCATAATCAGGCGTTCTTCTCCTGCATCTGTTGTATTCTCAGAGGCAGGTTGATTGCGAACATAGCAGCAATTATTGTGAATACCATCACGGTACCCAGGGCGACTCCGTAAACGCTAGTCAACTCTACACTTTCTCGTAGTCGATGAGCAGATACCTCATCAAACAGGCCCACAATAGCTGGAATAATCAGGTTGATCAATAGAGTCAGCAAAGCAACCAAACCAGCAATTGCTGGAGTAATCATGAGCGACCTGTAGTACTTGTTGGTGATTTTATTGACCTGCATCACATAGACCTCTCCAGTCCTGATTGATGTATCGAGCATCGAGAATCTGATAATTCCGCTTGTCAATTCAATGTACATTACTAAGAAGACAGCATAGAGAAGCAGCAGCAGTTTCTGGTAAATTTCCTCCTCGGGAAGTAGGTCAAGACCGAAGTCGACCTTGCTTCCTGCAAACCTCAGAGTCACTATAATCAGCATACCATATGAAGCGATAATGGCCCTCTGATCTCTTTGCGTAATTCCATAGAGACCAGCAATCAGGCCACCAATCATCAGAATCAGATGGATAATTCCTCCCAATGCGGGCATGCCCAGGGTATTTGCCAAAGAGAACCAAGCTGTTCCACTTACTGGAGTGACCATGAAGGTAAGGAATCCAAGCATTATCAGAGCGACGGCGGCTAACTGTTGCAAACTGGAGACCATCCTGTCTGGAGGTAGGAATTTGGTATTGCTGACAATCGGACCTCCAAAGAATGACTCGATAACAGTTGGAACATGAACTTCAGGAATAGCGTCCTTGGGGATCTCAGTACTTGACTTAAGACGTCCTGCTGCCTTCTTCCTGCTAGGTGCAGACGAGCGAACAGTCTTTCCTTCGTACAGATGGGATGTGTCGCCGCCTTCTTCATTTTGAACATCATCAGCCATTCAAACAACTCCTAGAATCCTCTTGCTCCTGCAAGTGCAGTATTGAGTAACATATCGGGCTCCCAATCCATTACGAATGCACCAAGACCTCGCAACTCACTGAGTAGTATATCACGCTCAGTCTTGAGGACCTCGTATCCTGTTCTGTCCAGTCTCCTGGCATCGAATTCGAACTCAAGACTACTAGGTGAGAGAATCGTCACATCGAAATTCCTCGAGCGCAAATCTCTGACTGCGTTGACAATAGTAGGATCGTCCTCCAGTGGACTTAGTATGATGACAGGACTTCCTCTATTGATATGAGGCATGATTCGGTCTGTTACAATCTTCAGAGGAGTATTCCCCTTGGCCATTGCACCTGCAAGTTTGGTCAGAAGCACGAATAGTTGCTTCTTTCCAGTGTCTCTGTCGACTGACACAATCTCATCACCGTAGGTAACCAAACCCACAGAATCTCTACGCGATAGGAAGTACTGGGACAGGCTTGCCGCAGCTCTAGTACTGTAGACCAGAGAATTACGACTTACCGGGCCAGTTTCTGAAATCCCCCTACTGTCTACAATCAAGATGATGTCACTTACCGCATCCCTCTCATACTCGTTAACCATCATCTTTCCAGCAGCTCTAGCCGTAGCATTCCAGTTGACCTTCTTCATTGGGTCTCCTGGAACATACTCTCTTAGATTGTAGAAATTAGAACCTTCACCGGGATTGCGTATGTTCACGGCACCAGTGAAGATTTTTGGCACCCTACTCTTGATCATTGCATCCTTTATGTCCTCCATCTTCGGGAAGACGAGGAAATCATCGTACAGGTTCAACTCACGCTCGTTGTGAAATAGTCCGAATGGATCCTGAACGCGGATGCATACCGGACCTATTGTGTAGAAACCTCTCAGAGGGGTCTCGATAGTATACGAAATTTCGGTTTCTCGCTTGGGGCCTAATTCCATCAGGACATAGTTGGCACCCTTCTTAATGCGCATAACATCGGGAACTCTGTCTCTGACCTCCAGAACCTTGGAGAGATTTGAGCGGTTCTGAATTCTCAGTGTGACATCGATTTCACCGTCCTCGAAAATTCGAGCAGACGAAATCTTCCTCATCGCAGTTATGCTGTGCAGTTGAATACCCTCGTCCGAATCGGGCTCTTCCATCCTCCTGCCGGTTGATGCTACATCGGCATGAGTCGTCCGGAAGGCTGCCCAAGTTAGGAACGAGAGCAGTACCACGGCTACGGTTACGAGTTGTGAGTTTCGGAGCACCAGCCCTAGGAGGTACAAGGCTATGGCCAAGGCTGCGAACATTGCAGACTTTCTACTCCATGCCAATATCTCACCTCCTAGCGGCAGTCCCGAATATCTCAGACCGTAGGAACCTGAACCTGTCTCAGGATGTCTTGGACGACCTCACCGGTCTCCAGGCCCTTGATTTGGTGCTCAGGTTTCAGGATGAGTCTGTGTGCAATCGCTAGTTCTGCCACGGATTTAATGTCGTCCGGAGTAACGAAGTCACGACCTCGCATAGCTGCTGCCGACCTTCCGGTCTTTAGCAGAGCCTGAGAACCTCTTGGGGAGGAACCGACTAGGACTCTTGGATCTTCGCGGGTCTTCGCAACGATTTCGACCATGTAAAGTCTAACTGCAGGGTCTACATAGACATCCTCGATAGCCTGCTGCATTGCAACCACTCTAGCTGGGTCAGTAATGACTTCGACTTCGACCTCGTCCTTCTTACGCTCGATTCTTCGGTTCAGAATCTCGACCTCGTCTGCGCGGTCTGGGTATCCGACACTCATCTTGAACATGAAACGGTCAAGTTGAGCCTCAGGTAGCGGGTAGGTACCCTCTTGCTCCACAGGGTTCTGAGTAGCCATGGTCAGGAACGGTGCTGGTAGTACGTGGGTAACCACACCTACAGTCACTTGCTTCTCCTGCATGGCCTCCAGTAGTGCGGCCTGTGTCTTCGGGGGTGCTCTGTTAATCTCGTCAGAAAGTAGTAGATTGCAGAAGATCGGCCCAGGCTTGAAGCTGAACTCTCCCTTTTTGGCATCGTAGATGTTAGTTCCCGTAATATCTGCAGGTAGCAGATCGGGAGTGAACTGGACACGCTTGAAGTCGCATCCTAGTGCATCAGCGAAGGTGTTAGTCATCAATGTCTTCGCAAGTCCTGGATAATCCTCGAACAGCAGGTTGCCGTTCGACATGATGTTTACTAGAACATTGTCAATTACATGTGACTTACCGATAATGACCTTCTGTACCTCAGTGCTAATCGCACTGGAGATGGCCCCTACCGCTGTCAGCTTCTCACTCATCTTTTTCTTTCCGCGAGCGGCTTCCGCCTTCTTCGCGTAACCCGCCTCGACATCGTCGGGCGGACTCTCATCTTTCTTGGCTGGTGGTGTTGCATTCATTCTATCTTCTCTCCAATTTTTAATTTCTCTTCCCCCATCGTCTGATCGCTTGCATCATCTTGCGCAGCTCTTGGGGGGAATATGTCTTGCTCTCGCTGTAAACTAGCTCTACGAGCCTTGGGTCTCCAATCATGGCTTGGACCTCTGATGGTTGTTTAGATGCCATCTCATCTCTGGTCAAATCATGGTGCACTCTGATTTTGGTAATCAGCGCCTGCTTGACACGTAAACGATAGGTACCGGGGTCGAGTTTGTTTGGCCGTTGATTGAATTTTGTCAAATCAAAAACATGCCTCCAATTCTCTTTCTGTGGTACTACCATCATAGCGACCAGCAGAAGTAGACCTACATTGAGTACGACTAACCACTTCAGGAAGTTGTTTGAGGTGAGCAGAACTACAGTACCCATACTCTCTACAAATGGGGCCGAAACGACACCTGTAATATGCCGACTTTCATCGAAGACCACTTGGAAGTTAGAATTGTCAAGTCTGATTTCACCAGAGAGTTGGATGTTGTCATGTTCCATCATTGAATGAATAAGCAGGTTGTAGTATACTTCGTTGCCAAGCCACATGTTGTTGTCGTGAACATCTTGCATCCAGCAACTTCCAACTACACCCTCACAACTCTCACTAAGGCGCCGCTCGCCACCAGTTGCCTCTCCAAGAGTCCACAGTCTGTTTGAGAAAGCCTCCTCATCTGCCACGAACACAATACTACCAGTGACTCCCAACTCACCGACATCTCCACCGATACTAGACTGACCTTCTCTGACTTGGTCGTATGCGCTGATGTTGTGGTAGTCCAAGCGAATGATTAGCGACAGATCTCCCGGAGCAGGGTTCTTTGGATTGCTCGCGTCACCATCTCCTTCTAAATCGATGAAGGCGGAAGAAGATGCCGTGGCAAGAATACTAACATCCCTTTCATTGGGGTGAGTTGTGTCTCTTTCCGAAGGCTCAAATTTCATACCAGTCGGAGAACGGAACATTATTGGCATCCTGCAAGAACTAGGATTCTTGTTGATAATCTGGAATTCGCTGCAGCCCCGGTTTGCGGCTCCGGCCTGCATATCATTCACATCTTCTGAAACTGCAGCCACACTCCAAACATTGAGCCATGACGGATAGTATGGAACATTATCCTGATCATACTCGAGGTAATGCTGATTCTCATCTTGTAGAGGGAATCCAAAGTAGGTAACTCCGAATTTGGCAGCTAATCGGTTGGCATTAGTTCCATCAGCGGCTACAATCACTTTACCGCCCTTCTGTGTGACAAAGTCGTAGATTGCATCTGCCTCTGTTTCATCAATTGGCTTCTCTGGGGCAATGACGAGTAACATGGTCCTGTGAGGATCCTTCCAATCGTTGACCAACATGGGGGTCGACATGGTGTTTGCGATGAAGTAACCCTCTCCATCTGAGCCCAGAGATTCCCTCATGTCTGAGATCTGATACAATTCTTCTTGCTCATATGCCGAATAGGCTGTGGACTTGCCAATTACGAACAGCATTGGAAGGAGAAGGAGCATCACGATTGTTATGGCAATTGCTCCAATGATGTAGGTACTGAATTCGAAACCGCCTTCGCCTTCTTCAGCCATTGTGAACACCTGTTTCTGATTTTATTGCTGCAAGGCAGCACCTACGGTGCTTGCGGGAGTATAATTCCACAGTTATAGATTGCTGAGAGAAGTTTACGCTCCAGCATGTTATCGAGTACCCCCGGTGCTAATTTTGCACCCGCTCAGGCACTCCAATCAGGAATGAAAATAACAGTCAGTTAGAACGCTGTCTAGAGTACCCTGCAGCAACTGCCAGAGTTGCAACAATATGGACAAAACCTAACGAAGGAAGACTAGTGCTGACTACCTCAGTTACGCTCTCCGAATCTCCATCTTCATTACTTCCGGAATTACCCTCCTCATTCTGTAAAGGAGGCTCAACCGTGAGAGTTGTATCATCACTCACAACCGATGCCTCTCCAGAGTTCATCGCACCGTTGGAAGAGATTGAAACCTCGACCTTACAGTTTCTGCGAGGATGACTCTCCGATGCGGTTGCAACTAGGTCCGCCTCAACTGTCTGGCCAGAGGGGATATTCTTCGTCATCAATGAATCTAAGCCGTTGTCTGTTGTTAGTAGTGGACAATTGTCAGTGACTTCGATATCTCCCACCTTGTCCTGAACATTACCGCGGTTCACCACACTAACTCTGAGTATGGCATCGGACCCTGCGTTCATAGGGCCTACTGGGTCTGAGATATCAATCTCCAGGGAGTAGATAGTTGGTATACGCAACTCTCCAGATGCTTCTCTATTCTCGCCCGGGAGTCCAACAGGCAAACCAGCTCTCGAGACCATATTGGCTCTGATTGTAAACTCCTCTTTCGAGTCAGCAGCAAAACTCCAGACATCAATCCCGGAGATTGACATAGTGAATGTCTTATTCTCTCCTGATCCGATGGTCTCCGACTCTGGGCCATTGGCCTCTCCTTCGAATGGAATTTCGTACTCAAATTCGACTACTATATCCACTAATTCATCGTTGCTGACGAAGAATTCTACGGATGCTGTACCATCCTGTTTGACATTGAATGGAACATCCTCGTTATCCTGTGGGTATTCTATGCCCATCTCCCATGATCCAATTTGCGCATTTACTGTAGTCAAAGAGCAGACAATCATTAGCGAAACACAGAGGATGAGTTTTCCATTCATGCTAGACTTCCGTTAGTCCGCTTCCGGCGCGTTTTGTTAAGACCTTGACCATCTTGCGTCTGTAGGATGGAGGATACCAGGTATTCAACACAGGCTTAACTGCTGTACGAACAGACTCCGCCAAATCCTCGAGGCTAGCCCGACCTTTCCAGTCTCCAAGTATTGTTGCAGCCTCTTCATCGTGATATCCTGGAATCGACTCTAATCCCGTGGTAGCGACTCTGAGCTCGGCAGGAGCTCCTCCTTCGCCAAGTTTCCAAGCCACTGCAACTCCCGCTTCTGGGAAGTCCCACGAGTCTCTCTGGCGCAGTTTCTGATAGTCACCCATCCATTCGCCGGAGTCATCTGGCAAAGTTAGGTGAGTGACCAACTCTCCTGTCTTCAGAACATTCCTTGTTTTCCCGTCTAACTCAAAGAACTCGTGTAGTGGCATCGATCTAGCACCAGAAGGCCCTGCGAGATGAATAGTCGCCCCTAGGCACATTAGTACTGGAGCAAGATCTGCTTGGTATGTGGCAACGCATAGGGTATTCTGATTCGGTATTACCCGACAGTCCGCACCAGTTCCACAGTCGCACTTGTAGCACCAATCAATCGACTCGCGCCATTCTTCTGTTTGATTGAACCAGAAGCAGCGAGTATCGAGACAGATGTTTCCACCTACTGTCCCCGAGCGTCTAATCATCACACTAGCGACCATCGCAGCCACCTTGGATAGCAGAGGATGAACTCCGTCAGAATCCTCTAATTCATGTAGCCTGACCATTGCCCCGATGTGAGTTTCTGATAACTTAGACAACTCAGAGACTTTCGCTAAGGAAATCACATGAGGCTTTACATTGAGATGCCATTTGTAGTTTGGAAGCAAGTCGGTGCCACCTGCGACCCAGTCAAACTCTTCTCCCGAATCTCCCAACTCACTTGATAGCGATATTGCTTGCTCCAATGTCTCCGGAGTGTGTAGATTGAACGGAGGCATACGCATCAGATACCACCTCCGTGCCTTCTCTCCGCATGCTTCCAAGCGCTTCCTGCCAAGCGCGGAGAGCCCACATATTCCTCGCTTGGAGTAACGCTGACAATCCATCTGTCATCCTGTTCATCTGCGGGAACAAGCGGATCAAATCCAAACAAAGCACCGTTATGATATGGAGAATCATCCTCCATTGATGCACGGGCAGAATCTCTAGCAGCATGCTCGGCAGCCCGCGACTCAAGGACGCCTTGCAATTCAGAGTGCTCGAGCCTAGGAGAATGGAGATCACTAGGCTCAACACTCTCCTTCTTGCATCTTCTCTCGATTAGACGATACATTCTGTCCGGGGTGATTGGCAACTCGCTAGTTCTGACCCCAATCGCATCATATACAGCGTTACAGACGGCTGGGAGTATTGGCAGAAGAGGACCTTCTCCGGCCTCTTTAGCACCGAAAGGACCCTCTGAGTCGTTGGACTCGACGATTATGGGCACAACCTCAGGCATCTCGTGAACGCTAGGAATCTTGTAGTCGAGCAGGTCTGGATTCATCAGGTGTCCATTGCGCCCATACTTCATTTCCTCACTAAGGACTTGCCCTAGGCCCATGTGGCATGAGCCAATCATCTGTCCTTTGACGGATAGAGGATTCAGGGCCTTGCCACAGTCATGGGCTGCCCAGATCTTAAGCACCTTTGTTTGACCTGTTTCCGCATCTACCTTGACCTCGGCAACATATGCTGAGAACGAGTATGCCGGGGCAATTCCTGCTCCAGCACCCTTGTGGACTCTTCCCATTGGAGGGGTGCGATAGGCCCCGGATGAGACCAGTGCACCCTTCTCTTCCTGAGCCTTGTGTAAAGCTTCGAGATAAGAAATCCCGATTCCCGGGTCTCTCTTGTCATATATTCGCCTGTCACCAATGACCAGCGTGTCAGATGACACACCAGTCACTATGGAAGCGGCTTCAAGCAACTTCTCTCGGATGTTCATAGCCGCCGAAATTGCAGCATTTGCATTCATGAAAGTAACACGAGATGAATATGAGCCTAAGTCGACGGGAGAGGTATCAGTCTCTCGACTACGAACTCGAATCATATCCAATGGTAACCCAAGAACTTCGGCGACCGATTGAGCAACTACGGTATCTGAGCCCTGGCCGATATCTGCTGCCCCGGTGTGAACGGTTACTCCTCCATCCATGTCTATCTTGAGATGGACTGTAGCGTGAGGGAACTTGTTTGGCTCCCAGTGAATAGGCAGCCCGCTGCCGGAGATGAAGAATCCACAACCTATCCCTATTCCATGGCCATCGGGCAACTTGCGGAACTTCTCATCCCAGCCCGAAGCCTCCTTGACCCTCTCCAGACATTCTCTCATCCCTATACTTGTGACCCTGAATCCAGTGATTGTAGCAGAATGAGGGGGGAGAAGATTAGCCAGTCTGAGTGTAATGGGATCCACGCCTAATTTTTCAGCCAAATCATCCATTCCAACTTCAACCGCACACCTTGAGTTCACAGCTCCGTGGCCCCTCATCGCCCCACTGGCCGGTTTGTTCGTCCACACTCTGGCACCCGTGTAATGGAACGCTCCGATTTCGTAAGGAGCTGTATGTAGGACTCCGTTGTAGTAAGTAGTAACATGACCAAAGGAGGCAAATGCCCCACCGTCGATTAGAGCATCAGTCTCTATGCCACAGATTCTGCCCTGAGAGTCAGCGTGTAGATTCATCTCTATACGAGAAGGATGCCGGCCCCGATTTACCCAGAACACCTCTTCACGATCGAAGTTGATTCTGACCGGTCTACCTGCCTTGCGAGATAAGATAGCGGCACACATCTCATGCGGAAACGGATCGGACTTACCGCCGAATCCCCCGCCAACGAATGTCCTGAAGACATTGATTTGATGCATCGGTGTTTCCAGTACATCAGCTAGGGCTCTGTGAACATAATGTGGAACTTGCTGAGGAGTGTATAGGGTCAACCTGCCAGATGGATCCCAATTGGCGACGACGGCATGTGGTTCAGTGAAGCCGTGATTTGCACCAGCGAAGAGCCAATCAGAGGTATGGCTAGCAATCGCATTCTCAGTCATCCCTCCGATGTCTCCAAACTCTTGGAAAACTCGTTTCTGAACATTCGAGGACCCTATATGGTAGTCTCCACGGTCATGAATTGGTTCCGGAGAATCCTCGAGCCCTTTTCGCATATCGTGAATCGCATCAAGATCCTCGTACTCTATCTCGATTAGACGAACGGCCTCCCTGGCAGTATCTTCATCCACAGCTGCCACACAAGCGATTGGGTCACCGACATGACGAGCCTTCTCTACGGCCATAGCATGCTCGTCCTTGGTTACTGGCAGGACACCAAATCTAGCTGGAGCATCTTCTCCGGTTGCTATAGCAACCACCCCTGGGAGTTCCAAGGCTGCCGAGGCATCGATTGACAGGACTCTGGCATAGTGACGCGTCGACCTAACAATTCTACCAATCAATTCACCCGGTAGTCGGATATCGTCACCATACTGAGCTTGGCCGGTGACCTTCCAACGACTATCGATCAAGCCAGTTGGCTTGCCAATGGTAGAGCCAGTAATCAGATCATCGTGACGATGCCCATCAGCCGCCTTTGAAGCGGCAATTGCCTCTTCGTCTCGAGGCTCACTGGTTCTGCGACTTCCTCCCGAACCGGGGCGTGGGAAGGGAAGTTTACCGCTCTGCTGACGATAACCCTCGACCTTCTTCTTGCCGGACAACTAATCACCTCCCTCGGAGAGTCTCGGGTTCGGATCGCTCTTGGCACTAGTGGAATCTTCAGTAGTCTCGCCAGATACAAGAATGTCAGATGCAGCCTTCACAGAATCCACAATCTGCTGATATCCAGTACAACGGCAAAGATTACCCTCTATGGCACACTTAATCTCGTCCTCATTAGGTTGGTCGTTTTCTTCCAATAAGGCCGATATGACGACGAGGAATCCGGGTGTGCAGAATCCACATTGGCTCCCTCCACACTCTGCGAATGTCTGTTGGATTGGATGTAGGTGATGCCCATCAGACAAACCCTCGACTGTTGTAATTGAACAACCAGACGCCTCTTGGGCTAGAGTTAGACAGGACAGTCTAGGCTCTCCATCAATCAGGACACTACAACATCCACAAGTCCCCATATCGCAACCGCGCTTGGTCCCGAGACTACCAGCCTGATCACGTAACACATCGAGAAGAATCGAGTTTCCATCGATGTGTAGGGATACCTCTTCTCCGTTAACCTCGGCATCCCAAGGAAGTTGCCCGGAGCGAGGCAGCATGGGCAGTCTGAACTGGACCATCAGTAGGCCAGCGTAAGCAACGCCCTTTGAGCATTCCTTTGACCCCCTTGGGGTCAACTGATGTCTTCTACGGCCATTTTCATGATTTCTTCCTCAGCTCTCTGGAGATGCTCTCCAAGGGTGCTTCTAGCCATCCCCAACTCGTCTGCCAACTGTCTAAGAGTAACTTCCGAATCAGTCTTGTAATATCCTCGCTTGACAGCATGTGAGACTACTTCGCGCTGTCTCTTTGTCAGGTTGCTAGCCCAATCATTCTTCTCCCTCCCTCTCAAGGATTGCACACTTACTTTGTCAGGGGGGAGAATCATCCTCAGTAAAGCAAGGAAGCGACTAATCGACTTGGAATGGCCAGATAGCCTGAGCTCCATCCCTCGCGCGGCATCGATACCGTATGGGGGCTGAACATGAATATTCGACATCTCAATCGCCGATACAGCCAGAGGGTGAGTGCAAAGTAGGCTTACTAGGGCACCATTCTCGTCTTCCTCATGCTGCTCGATTACCTCGAAACTATCAAACTCGGATATTTCCTCAATGGCGTGCCCATCACGCATCTTGATTTCAGCCAGCTGAGTAACGCTACCGGGCCCAACAGCGAGATGTCCTAGGATTTCCACCCGCTCAGCTACATTGAGGATTTTTGACAATTCCTTAGCACCAGTAAGGGAAGATATCTTCCATCTCAGAATGACCTTCCTCATACTTATTCCAATACATCACTCGTATTGAATCCTCGGGCGACTATCCCCAATATGCTTCTCTGATGGCCTGATTGGCTTCCATACACATCACTACATCACTAGGTCGCGAAGGCATAGTAGTAGTACTGTTCAGATGCTCGATGATGGGAATAACATTGCTCTCATTAACAACGCCCCAACCAACCTGAGTACACGGAGCTACGGGCGATATTGGAGTAGTTCCCGAAAGAGGATCCCAAGTACTGAATGATGGATACCAACCAGATAGGTTCAGTGCATCTCTGATATCGTCATTTGTGAGGGAGAAATTAGTTCCATTAACCATCAGGCCACCTCGGACTTCAGGATCAGCCCCCGATGACATATCTTCGAATTCATGTCTGAGCCACATCAGGACCTTTGAGAGAAGACCAGCAGTTCTAGGCGTCGCAAAAGAAGTTCCCGAGGTCTCGTGGTAACCATCGATATCATCGTGATTGGGCAGTACTTGTGTCCAATCTGCGGCCACATCAGGATAGGAACCACTCATCGTCTCTTTCTGGTCATCGCCTTCTTCGGCATAGCCAGATACACCGATGCTCCAAGGAGGTCCTGCTGTAGGGTCCTGCACAGCCGGAGAAGGAGTATTGTCAGCGGCACCTGTGTGGATTTTCTTGTTCTGAACCACCGCTACCTTGGTAGCGTCTTCTATGCCAGGTACTGGGATGGAACCTATCGGACCGAAACTGGTTGTGATAATGTCGACTAGAGGTTGGTTTGCAGCAGCTAGAACAGCCGCATCACTGAAACCCTCTACAAAGAATATCACCGCATTCGGATTCGCATTAAGAACTGAACCAGTTACAGCTGTCCCATGCCCGTCCTGAGGATCGTCTAGAATTGGGATGTCGGTGTTGTCATCTGGTGTCGTGCCGATGATTCTTGTACCTCGGAACCAGACAATATGCTCTGAGGTGATGTTGTCCCAGCAAGACTCCTTGTCGGCCTCGTATCGCTCCTGCCAAGTTCCATTCAGGGTTACATCGCAGATTTTGTTGACACCAAGTCCATCGAGAAGCCACTGGGGATAAGATTCATTCATCCTGAAGTGATTGTGATAGACATTGATTCCAGTATCGATTGGGGCGACCACACTGAAAGCCCCGAATCCCTCTTCCTCTTCCGGTATTTCTGCTGAAATCTCATCTTCACCCCATAGCAAACATCCACTGAGTGGAGTCGCGATGACGAGTAATGAGATGACCAGGGCAACGCTCCGCACGGCAGTCCGTGATGACAGGTAGATTTCAGTCTTAGTTGTCTGAGATTACTTCTCTCGGCATGTTCATCAATACGACTCGAGACGCCCAACCGATAGCAATGAGCTTCTTTGGTCGGACCATCTTTACCAGATTCTTCCGATTTTGCAGTCGTAACATGTCTGCAATAATCAATTTCGTCTTTGCCTCATTTGGCAAGATGCCTGTCAGAGTGGGTCTTGCAATTGTTGGCTCCATTCTGTTACTGATCACTTTCTTGATAGGTTTTCTGTGGGCATTCATATCGTCCTTTGAGCAACAGGAACTAACTATGGCTCTCAGGGACTCTCTCACTCCAATACTTGTACTTGTACTAATTTGGGTCTCCATCGCTACTTTCATCCCCAGCCTAGAAAGACAGCCGGCAGTCGTACACGCAAAAGAGGAATCAATGGCCAAAGTTATCGAAGTAGAGTCAAACTCAGTGGTTGTCGAAGAAGACGAGACAGAATTGGTCGAGTAATCAGGCCTTCTCGAGAGCCATTATCTCTGCACAAACTGCGACAGCAATCTCTTCAGGAGATTCAGCACCAATCTCAAGTCCAATCGGACACCTTACTGAATCCACTACAGCTTCTGAAATCCCTTGAGAGATGGCAGCCTCTCTGAATGCCTTCCACTTGACCTTTGAGCCAATTGCACCTATTCTCGGACGACCCGACTCGCCCGACTTCTCTAGCAACCCAAGCAGCATATCTTGGTCGACAGACCAGTCATGGCCCAAAAGAAGAATATCGGAGAATCTGCTCAGAGAATCGGAATCTTCCTGTTGAAGGAACTCATTCACAGAGATTGGATGCAACTCGGAAGAATAGGGGTAAGTATCCTCGTTGGCGTAATCTTCTCTGACATCGAAGACGCTGTGAGACCAACCCAGAGTATCGCAGACCAAAGCAACTGATCGGCCCACATGGCCGCCGCCAGCAATCAGAATATGAGGGACTGGATCTATCACTTCCATCGACACTGTGACTCTACCTCCACATAGGCTGTCGAGAGGCGTCGCCTCTTGTTCCTTCGCATCCTTGTAGAGTACGAAAGTCTCGACCTTGCCGCCCTTTTGACGGACTTCTACTCGTCCACCGTTGAGCATACCTCTCAATGCATTTTCGACTTTCATCTCTAGGCCTGCACCTCCGACAGTTCCGAACCTTGCACCGTTCTCGGTCACTGCCATTCGGGCACCAGGCTTGCCAGGAACACTCCCACTGGACTCTATTACAGAGGCCATTGCTACGCTCTGACCACTCTCGAGCATGTCGAGAACCCAAGTCAGCACGGCCTTCGTCACAGTATCGCGAGTGGCCATCGAGCCTTTGGGATTACGCTCAATGATAATCCGACTAACTTTGATATGACGAACTGTTCGGCCCATACTCGTGTCTTCGGGAGTAACCGGGGGAGAAATCCTCGAGATTGTAGTGGTCTCGATGAGAGATGCATTCCTCGCAGTGACTGTTTTCGTTGCCGCCATGATACTATTATTCAGTTGGCTTCAATACATCACAGCAGGTCAATTTGTGTCGTGGATTCGTGAGAACAAGCGTTTGCAACCAGTGATTGGAGCCATGATGGGCCTGACTCCGGGTTGCGGCGGAGCAATCATCGTAATGCCGATGTATGCACGCGGTTATGTCACATATGGGACAGTCATTGCTACTCTTATTGCAACACTCGGGGATGCAGCATTCGTTCTTATTGGGGCAGTATTCCAGAATTCTGCTTTCATCACGCCTGTGATTGCCGTGCATGTCACTTCTTTCATCGTCGGAGTGGTGTGGGGATATGGAGTAGATTCTTTGGAAGTGACACCCTCATCTCCATTGGGTAAGTTCGGTCCGAAGTTCGGATCAGATGAGCCACTCGGTGAAGAAGCAGCCAGAGAGATGGAAGGCAATGATTCAGTAATCGAGGATATGCCCAGAGAGGTACCGGAAGGGCTGGGTTACAGAATCATTCATCAGGGCTACAGAGTCTGGTGGATGGTCACAGCAGTTGGATTGTGTCTAGCAATCTTACTGCTGATTTGGTATGCTCAGGATCCAGATTATGCTCCTGAGCTAGTCTGGAATCCGACTACTAGAGATGGACTAGTGACATGGGTTGGATTCATTGGATCATCTCTATCTATCATCTTGTATGTTTCATCGAAAAACTTTCTCAGAGACGATACAGAGGCTACTATTGGGGACAAGTTGAATTCTCTAGATGAGACTCTGGTACATGCGGCCTCGGAGACAGCGTTCGTGACATTTTGGGTATTGATTGCTTACCTTGCTTTCGAACTCGGAATGATCGTCTCTGGAATTAGTGAGGCAGACCTAGCCGAGCATGGTGCCGGAGTAGGTGCGGTTATTCTTGCCGCAACCGTCGGATTAATTCCTGGCTGCGGACCTCAAATTATTGCAATATCTGCATATGTTGAGGGAGTAATTTCCTTCCCTGCCTTGGTCGCCAATGCAATCTCGCAAGACGGCGATGCACTATTCCCTCTTTTGGTTAGGCACAAAGTAGCCTCAATCTGGGCTACAATACACACAACCCTTCCAGCAATTATCGTAGGATTGGTTTTCCTCTGGATCATGGGAGAATACCCGTCTCTCACAGAGAATCTACAACCCTGAGTAGTTGTTCAACATCGTCCGGAGTGTCAATATTCAGGTGTAGATTAGAATCTCCAACCTCAATCTTTGTTGCATCAATCAAATCTCGTAAAGGAATATCTGGTTTGGCTTTCAGAATAACTTCACAATCATTTGATGTCAGAGCAATCGGATGACCCCCTCTTCCCTGAAATGCAGGAGTGGCCGTTACGCCTGCTCTACATAGTGCATCTATTGTGGAGATACTGAATCCGGGTCTATCTACCGGTACGATTAGTACCGGGCCAACTCCAATAGAATGTATTCCGCACTGAACTGTTCCAGTTCTACCCATTTCGGGATTCGGATTGACTACTATTTCGGCCTCGGGCAGTAGAGTCCGAATCGATTCCTCAAGCGATCCCCTAGTCACTATAGTTACTTTGAGATTAGCCCGTTGCAACTTCTCTCCTACCAACTCAATTAGAGTCATTCCTCCAACTTCCACCAATGCCTTATGCGCCCCAAGACGCTTACTGGCCCCAGCGGCGAGAATTATTGCTCTGTTAGTCCCCATCCGGAACGACCTCGTCTCCTCCGCCCACCAGCATGTCATCGAGCGGCATTGAGTCGTCCTCATCTTCCAGCACATCATCACCATCGAAAAATCCTCGGTCGCGTAATTGCATTCCAGCGAATACCAATGTAACTAGTAGTACTAGAACAAGTAAAGTGAGTACGCCTACGATAATCCCCATGAGCGAACCTCCAGAATCCGATTGAGCGATTTTCTCATCTCCCATTATGTAGATTCCAACGGCAAGGTTAGTCGATGCTTCATCACCAGCAATACCGCGAACTAGGATTACTTGTTCACCTTCGACCGTATTGTTTGGTAAGAAGCGAAGACGATCTACTAGTAATCCGTGTGTGACCTCGAAAGTTTCTTCACCAACAGAGAAATCAGCTAAGTCCATCCAGTTATCCCGCATATCCCAAGTTCTCCATTGTACTCTTTGTATGCCACCTTCTAGATTGAATACAACAGAATCATCTTGATTGATATAGACACGATTGTCGTCTCCATATTCACTCTGTAAAGTGATATTGAGAGCAAGACTGAGTTCGTAGTAGTAGTTGGCCGCCTCTTCAACTGCGGGCTGAGCGTTAACATGCCCGTGCCCGTACACATTGTTCTGACGATTCTTAGGTATCAGGTCCTCGGCACAAGGCTCGTTGGCGAACATGTAGTGGCACTGTCTGTAGGTGGAAGTCTCCTGCATTATGTTCCTTACATCAAACGGACTGAGATCCGGATTGGCTTGAAACATCAATACACCAACACCAGCTGCACCCGGAGTAGCCATACTCGTTCCTGACAGCGCTACATATCCATCCCCGGTATTTGCATCTGGAGCATTGACACTACTTCCAACAAAAGCCAGATTTGGCTTGATACGGCCTTCTTCAGTAGGCCCTTGACTGGAGTATACTGCAATTGCCGTATCCTTATCCAATGCACCTACTGTAATCACATCTTCAGCACTACCGGGTGTGCCGATAGTTGCAGTTCCGGCGCTATTTCCTGCTGCTATGAAAAGAGCCACACCTGCCCTCATCATTTCATTTGCCATTCTATTGACAGACTCTTCTTCTGCGGAAGTCCACTCAATTGCCCCAGGGCCTCCAAGACTCATACTGGCAGCCCTGATATTGAACTCATGCCTCTTTTCCACGGTCCATTCCATGCCTGCCATAACTTGTGCAAAAGAGCCACTTCCACTTCCACTCAGAACTTTCACACCAACTAAATTGGCATGTGGTGCAACACCAATGTGTTGGAATGTAGGTGCCCCAGTTCCTGCAGTAATTCCAGCACAATGAGTTCCATGTCCATTGTCATCGTAAGGGAAGATTTCACTACCGTTTCTGGCTCCCGGATTGTTGATTGCATCATAGAATGCGATGACCTTAGTGTCATTTGTGCTGTTATCGTCATCTAGATCGTCCAAACCCGAATGATTGGCATCTATGCCGGTGTCAATGATGGCCATTGTTACTCCAGCGCCGGTATATCCAGTATCTTGCCAGACCAAATCCACTCCGTGAGCCGGAACTACATCTTCCATCCGAATCTCCAGAATACCATCCAATTCGACGAATACTACACCTGGTAACTCGAGTAGTTCGTGTATACGAGCTAACTCGACAGACCCCGCAATCGAATCAATCAGCCAGTACCTGAATTGTGTTTGAAAGCCAACCTCCAATTCAAGCATGGATTGGTCGGCCTCAGTTGGCTTATGATCGAAATCAACGATTACCGAAATCCTTCCATCATCATCGAGATATTCGTAGTGATTGTTTTGTGCAGCAATCCAAATTGCATCATGAATGTAATCGCCATCACGATCCATGCTGGTATCTTCCCACCAATCGCCAATCTGTTCCGAATAAGTGAGTACTGGAGTAGGGCTGGAGGCAGTCGGAACGGCTGCTGCTAATGCAGGTACAATCATCATCCCCAGTATTGCAATTGCCGTCAATCGGCTTCGCATATCCTGTGATGCTCGCATGATAACCATCTCCGGGCATGGATGGGCTAATTTCAAGCAAACGGTCACATGACTCAGCCCTATGGGCTGAATCTAGTCCCTCAGCATCTCTCTGCTGATGATGAGTCTCTGAATCTGACTCGAACCCTCGAAAATCTGCACTACCTTTGCACCCCTCATCCTTCTAGCAACCGGATATTCCTCAGAGTAACCATAACCTCCGAAGACTTGGACCGCATCCGTAGTAACCTCCATCGCCATATCTGCAGCAAAGCGCTTAGCGTGAGCTGCTTCGAGGGTGTTACGCTCACCAGCATCCGCTTTTTTCGCTGCCTGCCAAGTTAGAAGTCTGGCAGCTTCAACTTTGGTTGCCATATCTGCAATCATGAATGAAACTCCTTGATGTCTGTAAATTGGTTGCCCGAAAGTACTCCTCTCGTTGGCATACTGTAGAGACTCCTCCATGGCCCCTCTAGCGTTTCCAACAGCATGTGCTGATATTGTTGGCCTCGAGAGGTCAAAGGCTCGCATGGCGTTCATCCAACCATCGTTCTCTTTCTCTCCGATTAGATTCTCAGCCGGAACTCTCACATCTACGAAATCGACTGAGCGAGTATCTGAACACCTCTGACCCATGTTTTCCTCTTTCTTTCCAAGAGTAATTCCTGCACTGTCTGCATCGACAATGAAACCACTCATTCCCTTGTAGCCCGCACTTGGGTCAGTATAGGCGAGAACGAAGAACCAGTCAGCATGACCGGCTCCTGTAATCCACATCTTGCTGCCGTTGATGATGTATTCATCACCGTCACGCACAGCCTGAGTAGTGATGGATTGAACATCACTTCCTGCACCCGGCTCAGTGACGCAGTAGGAGGCTATGCATCCATCTGCGACCTTAGACAGGTAACGCTGTTTCTGGTCATGAGTGCCGCCAGTGATTACTGGATATGATGCCAGCATGGTACTGCCACAAGCGGTCGCGAAACCTGGATCTCCCCATCCAAATTCCTCGCAAATGAGCACCTCTTCGAATGACCCCATCCCAAATCCACCGAACTCTTCGGGTATCTTGACAGTCAGAAGTCCCAGTTCGTGAGCCTTCCTGATGGCCTCTCTTGGGAAACTACTCTCACGGTCCCATCTCTCAGCGTTGGGTTTGATTTCAGATGCCGCGAAGTCCCGGGCCATCTGCTGAAGCATCTGCTGCTCCTCTGAGAGCGTGAAGTCGACCATGACCTCTGGAGCGGGCTTCTGCCCTTAGCGATTCGCACACGCTAAATGTAGAGCAAAGCCATGTAAGATAAGTAACCTAACACCATTCCAAATCCGAGTTTCTTTCCAATTTCACGCTCGTAATATAGCATTGCTACAACAAATCCTGATGTCAGAATGACTACCCAGATGTCGCGATCAGCGAACTCCGGTGCAACTAACAAACCACCCGAGTATGTTGCTGCAAAACCAAGGATACCAAGGATATTCATTACATTCGATCCTAGCACATTGCCGACAGCAACTCCGCCTTGTCCACGCAGACCCGCAACAAGAGTAACTGCCAACTCTGGAAGTGAAGTGCCTAGGGCCACCACAGAGAGGCCAACAACTGATTCTGAGACTCCGTATGCGCTAGCCAATCCAGTAGCACCTTCTACCAGCATCTCTGCCCCACTCCATATCATCCAACCGCCTAGAATTGTAGCTGGAATGGCAAGATAAAGATAATCCGGAAGCCAAGTGTCACTATCCTCTACATCAGTCCCTTCGGATATCGATTGTCGGTACGAGTAGACATAATATGCGACTAGGGCGAGAAGCATGATGATTCCGAATGATCTAGTTAACTCCCCTGTCATGACTGCAATAAGGAGCAAGACAGTAGCCGCCGCAACTGCCACTGCAT
>CETB01172133.1_pt1 | contig 20288 bp, 20 predicted proteins | sample 356381 | NCBI WGS metagenome assembly CETB01 (sample SAMEA2622545, study PRJEB7988) | marine metagenome | biome: marine biome (ENVO:00000447); feature: deep chlorophyll maximum layer (ENVO:xxxxxxxx); material: "saline water (ENVO:00002010), including plankton (ENVO:xxxxxxxx)" | depth 155 m | reverse complement strand
GCGATGGCTGGTCCAATTGCGACGATATCTAGGTCTCCTTCAGTCACTATTGTTGCAATCTCGATAATCGTGTTCTCGTCGGGGTCTAGACCTGTCATCTCAAGATCAATCCAGACTAAGCGCTCATCGACCATGTAATCGCCTCCGGCCGTTCGGTCTTATTGCTTCCCTTCCGTGGGCCACAATGATAGCATACAAGCGTCGGCCTTGACCTATGGTGAAGATTGGATATCTCAAATTGCTTAGGGAAAACCGTCCCTTCAGACGGTTATTCTTCGCCAATGAGATCTCATACATCGGTGATTGGTTTACGGTCATCGCTCTGTTCATCCTCGCAGGTGAGGCTACAGACAACTCTCCCTTGGCCATAGCAGGAGTTCTGGCCTCACGAAGTTTCTCCCTAGCAGCATTCACACCATTCTCTGGAATGCTGGCTGATAGATACTCTCGTCGAGGATTGATGATTCTGGCTAACCTGTCTTCGCTATTCATACTCGTAGCTGTGCTATTGTTCGAACTTCTGAATAATCTGACCTCTGTGTATGTTCTCGCTGTAGTGATGGTGGCTGCAAGAGCCGTATTCGATCCTGCAGAGTATGCATACCTGCCCAACATTTGCAATGAAGAAGAGTTGCTAACTGCCAATGCATTGGCTTCGGGTGGATGGTCAGTAGCTCTAGGCCTTGGTTCCGCCATAGGCGGGTTGACAATCTCGGCCTATGGAATTGAGACGGCCCTCTGGATCGACTGTGCGACCTTCGCTCTGGCGGCCATTGGAGTAATGACATTGCCCCCAGGTGGACCCGATAGTTCAGAGAAGCGTAGTGTAGCTCCTTCAGTGGTACTTGGCGAGATTATAGACGGTTGGAAGTACATCTACTCCAATCCTCCTGTCCGTAGGATTGTGCTAGCAAAGGGACTCTGGGCCTCTGGAGGAGGCGCTCAAGTTTTCCTTCTGATACTAATCGGAATGGAGGCTGGTTTCGGTGAAGTGGCTGCTGGTGTAGGCATTCTTTTCATGGCTCGTGGCTTTGGTAGCGGGTTTGGTCCGTTGGCTGGAAGGCCACTGATGGAGAATAATTCATTGAAACCCTATCTGATTGGCCTATCAGTTGGAGTATGTGGTGCGTTCTACATCGCTGTATCTGCGGTGGAATGGTCCGAGATTGTTCTATTGTTGGTATTCCTATCTCATGCAGCAAGTGGACTGAATTGGGTACTATCCACTACTTTCCTACAAGAGAGATCTGATGATGAATGGCGAGGCAGAGTTGCTGGAACTGATCATTTTGTCATCACTCTGATGATGGGTATATCAGCCATAAGTGCTGGATATATCATGGATAATGGAATACTTTCTCTCAGAGAAGTAATCGCACTTACTGGTATTGTACAGATAGTACTCGGATTAATCTGGGTATTCGCGATTTCTCCGAGGGAGAAAGAGGCCCTAAACCAGTCTTTGCAGACCAGCTAGGACAATTAGTGGTGCAATAGAGAAGACGGCGTTGTTTAGAAGTGAGCGGCTTGAAGCTTTGACTCGCTCAGTTATCCGCCTCTGAATGTCCTCATCGAACTTGTCAATCGCATCGCCCGCAGGTCCTCGGACCTGTTCTATTGTGGTCTCGGCGAAGTCAGCAGCAAGATCGAGTAAGTTACGCTTCAAAGCCTGCAATGGTCCATCACGCGGTGCAGGGACATGTTCTCCATCTACTGTGTGCTCGACATCTATTACATCTCTCCATGGCCGTGGAACCTCAATATCTCCGACTCCCTTGAGTATGTCTCGTCCTACGACCGCGGCTTGGACTGCGACCTTTGCTGTGGTAAGATTGTACTTAGCGAGAAGTTGGATATCTCTACGAGACCGAGTGACCTTGGTGAAGTCGGTGATTACCCATGCAGCGCCGGCAATCATTAGCAGTGTGACACCAAGGTCTGGCGTCTCCTCCCAACTTGGCCAGCCTATTGGACCGAACCAGATTCTAGCCGTGATGGCTATCAGTGCTGGAAGTAGGAACGATAGTACCTCGTTAACTACAATTAGCCAAAATCCTTCGATGGGTAGTTTTCTCAATCTTTGAGAGAACCACTTCAGATGTTTCGTTCTCTCGCCAGGAGGTGCATACGTGTTGACCAAATCGATTAGTGGAGGTACTACAAAAATCAGGCGTAGAATAAATGGGATGATGAGAATAAGAAGATAAGCGTCCCAAGGTGAAGCCGGAGGTAGACTTGGGAAGGCAATCGCCTCTGCCATTGCTACTCTCTAAACTCCGTGCCTCATCAACATCACTACGGCGCCGGCATCATCTTGTGGCGACTGAAAGGGCCGAACGTGCCATGATAATGACCAGGATCGTAGAACCGATTAGTGTTCCAGCCAATACCGTAGAGGTCCTTACGAGCATAAGACAGAATCCGGTTATTCCGCAAGCATAACTGATAAACTCGCATCGAGATGCTAGGACTAGGACTGAAGATGGTACCATCACGGAGCTTGAGTATTCTCGAATCATTCTGCTCAGTAGTATGTACAACCCTTGGAAAGGAATTGCAATACAGAATAGTGCCATTGCAATCAGCAGTAGAGTCTCCGGATTTTCTGTCTTCAACTCGCTACCCTTCCAGAATAAGTTGCTGAGGCCCACACTCAGAAGACCCGTGTGAATCAGAGCAGAGGTGGTTGAGACCGATGTTGCTTCCACCGAATCCGGAACCATGCAAGCGCTCGGCTTCGTAGCACAGTTGAAGATTGCCCTGACTGAGTGGGCTCAGACGGCGTTCCTCGGAATGCGCTTACCGACCCAGCGCTTCCAGATTGGAGGTACTAGACAGGGCCACCAACAGGCGTAGTATCCTGCAGGCAGTTCAGGTGCATCGGGATAGGGGCGAAGTTTCCAGAATGGAACACTTGCTCTAAGGTGGTGATCAGAATGACGGGTCAGCTCCAACAGTGACCATCGAGACCACCTTGCCTCAGTGTTCCATGCATGCTCTGAATCGAATTTCCTATCTCCCTCGGTACGCCTTAGGCCCCAATGACGTATGTAGTTCACATACTCGAGAGTTAGAATCGAGATTGCAGATAAGATAACCCAGCCAACTGCCATAGTCTGTCCATTGGGTAGGGCAATGATTACGGCCAATGCAACTATCTGAAGAAGTAGCCCTTGGTATGATGGATTTCTAATCCCAGTTCTTCCCTTCTTATTGTGGATTCTGACTGAAGAGGAGAATTGCCCGGGAATGGTTCTAATCCAAAACGCCCAGATTCCTTCATCCTCTGTTGCACTTGCTGGATCATTATCTGTTGCTACCCACTTGTGATGGTTGTGATTGTGCTCAGTTGTGAAGTGAGGATAGTGGATACTGAACAACAACATTCTGGCCAGTCTCCAGCCGGGGCTCTTCGGTTTCTTATGGCCTAATTCATGGGCTGTAACTATTGCAGATGCAGCCGCACAGAGGCCCGTTGAGAGAGATGCTAGAACCAGCCACAAAGAGACCGATGCCTCAAGATATGCAAACCGGAAGAAGGATGCTAGGACGATGAAATGGAAGATACCGTGGGCCCAAAGTAGGGCCTCAAAGGGAAGTCCTGACTCCCTAGGTGGACGAGGTTGATTCGATTTACCCATTACAATATCCAGTATAGGGCCAACGCCCCAGACAAAGATTACTCCCATTGCAGTATAGGCACCGCCCATTAGGTTCCCTAAGATTACAATCATCGGATTTACGAGACCTAGTAGATGCACCGGCCACGGTTCGGGGCTGAGGTTCGCCGACTCAGTCATACAGGGGTGCGTGCTTGGCTCTAGTCTTAGCGATTTTCGGAGCCACGACCATTCTGCAATACGGGTTACCCGGATTGTTTGTGAAGTAATTGTGATGATAATTCTCGGCTACGAAGAAATTGATCAGAGGGCTGACCTCGGTTACAATGGGGGCATTGTATAGAGAGGATACTTTTGCTATAGCATCCTCGATTTGCGACTTCTGCTCATCATCAGAGTAGAATGTGACGCTTCGGTATTGAGGGCCAATATCGTTGCCCTGACGATTTAGTTGAGTCGGGTCATGGCAGGTGAAGAATACCTCTAGCAAGGTAGGTGTGTCAATGACCTGTGAATCGAAAGTAACTCTGACCACCTCTGCGTGTCCGGTACGCTTACCACAGACCTGTTCATAGGTTGGGTTTTCTACATCTCCACCGGAATATCCAGGAATTACTTCGCTAACTCCTCGCAGTCCCTTCAGAGCCCCCTCGACGCACCAGAAGCACCCTCCACCGAGAACGATACTATGCACGGTTTCACCTTCGGTAGTTTGGAGCCTCACGAGTAATTTCTACATCGTGGACATGGCTCTCGGACAAGCCCGCGTTAGTGATTCGAACAAAGTTGCAATTCGACTTCATCTCGGCTATGGATCCGTTTCCGGTGTATCCCATTGAAGATCGTAGGCCTCCGACCATCTGATAGATTACATTGTCAACTGGTCCTCGCGCAGGCACTCTGCCCTCGATTCCCTCTGGAACATACTTGCTCGTGTCTCCTTGTTCTGACTGGAAGTATCTGTCATGCGCTCCTTCGCTCATCGCTCCAACAGAACCCATTCCTCTGTATACCTTGTACGAGCGACCCTGATACAGGATTGTCTCTCCAGGAGACTCATCGGTACCTGCCAGAACTGAGCCGGCCATCACGCAGTCAGCTCCGGCAGCAATCGCCTTGGCGATATCGCCGCTGTACTTGATGCCACCATCCGCAATGACAGGAATGTCATTCTTGCCGCACTCAGAGACAACTCCTAGTACCGCAGTTAGTTGTGGTACTCCAACGCCTGAGACGATTCTTGTTGTACAAATAGAGCCTGGGCCTATGCCGACCTTGACGGCATTAGCGCCGGCATCTACCAGCATGTCGGCAGCCGCTCCAGTGGCGATGTTGCCCGCAACTATCTGCACCTTGTCTGGCGCTTGGCTGCGAATCTCTCTGACAGTTTCGATTACGCCGTGCGAGTGCCCGTGAGCGGTATCGACGATGACTGCGTCCGCTCCTGCCTCGAATAGTGCGAGGGCTCGCTCAACTCCCTTTTCGCCAGTGCCTGTAGCAGCAGCAACTCTCAGTCTGCCTTGATTATCCTTGCATGAGTCGGGGTTGTCTCGGCTTCGCTGGATGTCTCTCACCGTCATCATACCAGCGCATCCGCCGTCATCATCGACCACTACGAGTTTCTCGATTCGGTGCTTGTGCAGGAGTCGCTTGGCCTCCTCGGAATTCACGCCCTCGGGGACAGTAACGACATCTGTAGTCATCATAGACGAGACCTTTTCCGAATCGTCTGAGACGAATCTAATGTCTCGATTGGTGATGATTCCTACTAGGATTCCCGAGTCATCTACAACCGGGAAGCCAGAGAATCCATTCTGAGATTTCATTCGACGCAGTTCTCCAATACTGCTCTCAGGTGATACGGTGATGGGATCAAGAACTAGGCCTGACTCAAATCGCTTGACGCGGTACACCTCAGAAGCTTGGGCCTCAGCGCTCATGTTTCGATGGATGACTCCAATCCCGCCAGCCTGAGCCATGGCGATTGCCATGTCACTCTCGGTGACAGTATCCATAGCTGCGGAAATCAGTGGAATGTTGAGTTTTATTGAATTCGTTAGTCTCGAAGAAATGTCAACTTCGGCAGGTAGGACGGCTGATTCGGCCGGCATCAAAAGGACATCATCGAAGGTCAGTGCTTCCGGTATGCCTTCTTGCGCCATTAGGGATGGCCTATGGCGCCTGTACTTCAACGATTCGTAAATTGATAGTTTGGAGAATATATGGGGAGAAAAATCGGAGTTTCAGATGGTGAGAAAATGAAAAGAGACAAAACCATTCCTAGAATTACGATTGGAATAGAGACAGTCTAATCCTGTGCCCCTCTGCGAGGAGCATTAGTATGACCTTCGAAGCACCATATATTCCCGAGGAGCCTTCTCCTTGGTGGTTGAAAGGACTCGCCATTTTCATGGCATTGATATCGATATTCATGCTTCTCAGTGTGGCTTCTGGAGTACTATCTCCGATGTTTGTTGACAGGTTAATTGCTGAAGATTTCGAAGAAATAGAGCCCTATCCTGAAGATGGAACCGATGAGGAGAAGGCCGAGTGGAACGAGACCAATGAATTCTGGGATGACATGGTAGAATACATGGACGAGATGATGAGGGTCATGAAGTTCCAAGCGGCACACAGCGGTATTCTTGCCATAATTGGTCTGTTTAGTGTACCGGTGCTTTGGAGAGGTGACAGGGATCTGGGAATCAAGTTGGTAGGAGTTTGGATAGGAGTGAATCTACTAGGCGGTATGGGTTTGATGTGGATGTTGACGAGAAGCGGATTATTGATGCCCGAGTTCGCTACTGGTCGAGGAGGCGAGGATTGGGGAGCTAGTGTAGAATTAATGGAAACAATCACTTTGGTTGCGAGTTGGGGTCAGATTATTTTCTGCAACATTTGCTTCCTAGGAATTTTGGGTCTTGTTGCCAACAAATCAAAACCTCCGACTAGACTGGTTTCTGCTCCTGTTTCGGATGCAACTATTCCGCCCCAATCTTGAAGCATCGTTAACCGGTGCCGGATACATGGAACAGATGGTGCAAGGCATACTTGTCGTCAATACTGAAACAATACCTGGCATGATGATTACAGAAACTCTTGGAGTCGTAAGTGGTTCCACGGTTAGGGCTAAGAATTTGGGCAGAGATATCACTCAGGGCCTTAGGAACATCATGGGTGGTGAACTTGTGAAATACACGGAACTGCTTGAGGAGTCTCGTCAAGAGGCAATTGGAAGAATGGTTGCTGAGGCCATGAGCAGAGGGGCGACTGCAATAGTGAATGTTCGATTTGCTACTTCAGCAGTAACAGCAGGCGCAGCGGAATTGTTTGCCTACGGAACTGCCGTCAAGGCCGAGTAAGGAGGCTGTTTCTATGGCAGACCCGCCGATTGTTGTACTCGTACTGTCGGTCTGCATATTGCCTTTTTTGCTACTAGCTATCTTCGGAATTCTGTGGTCAGTGGCATATCCAGCCATGCTCATCTATGCTGTCTTGTTTAGTGGTCAGAAATTGAATGAGCAGATTGAAGATACAACATCAAGAGAGGTGTCATTGCGTGAATCATTGGGTCGCGATCCTCTAACTACGGTCGATGGTGGCTATCGAACTGACATCACTGACTGCGGAGTAGTTTGGGCAGGGGTTGTCTTCGGCCCAAGTCACTGGCACTTACTAATTGGTAAAATCAACAATCTAATTGGTGGTTCAATTGATATCTTCCAAAAAGTGGTTTCTGCAGGTAGGGCAGAGGCTATGCAAAGACTTCGGGAGAATGCTGTCGCCAGTGGATGGGACGATGTGATTAATGTGAGGATAGATACTTCTGATATGGCTCCACAAGGTTCGCAATCCAAGGTTAAGGCAGTCGAAGTCTTCGCCTACGGAACTGGTGTGAAATACGGCTAGGACTCATTGTATATTGGAGTTTGATCCAGATACATTGCGAGATTGAATAGCCACCAAGAAATCAAGTCGAATGACTCAACTAGATTCTGCACTCCAGTACCGTTGTCTGTCACCATCATGTCAATCATCGTCTCCAGGGTGTCACAAGGGCCATGATAGCAATTTGAGCCTCCTGTGAGCGAACCGAAATCCATCGAGACCACTCCGAGTTGGTCTGCTATCCTCTCGTAGTCGCTCCTGCCTCTCTGAGACTCGTGTACGGAGATAGAGAGTCTCTTCTGATCACTAGAGTCGACATCCTTCATCGAAGCGTAGCCTTCAGTATGGTAAATTTCTCTGCCGAGACGAAGTGCCTCGGCGATGTCGTTGTTGTTGGATCCTATCCATTCCGTCAGCCTAACCATTGGCCACTGCTCATTGATCTGATTGTCAGTCTCTGGAATGATGTCGACTACTAGGGTGTAGTAGCCGGGCCAGTTGGTACCTACTGCGTCAGCGTTCAGATAGTTAGAGAGAGTGACTCCTGCGGGGATATTGTCAATCCATCTGTCGACACCGTCATAGCCGTTCTCCTCGTTGGACCAAAAGCACGCTACGATTGTTCTGCGATGGTCGAACTGAGCTAGTCCTCTAGCTGCCTCTAGAACTAGGGCGACTCCGGCTCCATTGTCATGCGCACCGATTTGTGAGCCCCCTCCGGGCGGACTTCCTGGCTCGGCGATGTCAAGGTGTGCCCCCAAAACCAACCATTCGTCTGGGAACATCGTACCCTCCTTGTAGCCGCAGACATTTACTGCGTAGGAGAAGTCGGATATCCAATATCTGTGAACCTGTGCGTCATAACCCATCCCCTGCAATTCTCCCTGCATGAAATTTGCAGCCCTCATGTATGTTGGGTCATTGAGAGTAAAGGGGCCCCAGCGATGATTGTATCCCGTCTCAGGATCAGCGAATGTCTCCAGCCACTCGAACACATTGAGTCCGCTGATCAAACCCGTGCTGTGTAACGCTCCATTTTCAACCGTATAAGCAGAATCGTTCTCTCTCACGACTGGGTGTTCGATGAAGGTGTAAGGTGACTGTTCGAACTCACTCGAATGGAACCACTCGTGCCAACTCTGATTGGTAGCGCGTAGCGACCATTCTTCGCGGCCTAGTGCCCCTAGGAGGAAGTATGTCGAATTGATGTTTGATGGTGCCAGCATCTCGATGCTGAGCGTACCGGCACCATCGAAGTCGAGGGTTGTGCCATTGACTACATACCCTGACTCGGGATCCAATACCAGATAGGGTACATGGACGCTCATCGAACTGGAAGTGCTGAACTCTACAGCCTGAAATTGCGCACCCACTAGAATGTCAGGAGTAATCATCAGATCTGTGGATACGATAAGCTCCTCATCTACTTCGGGAGAGAAGCATCCGGTGATTGAGGTGGTTAGTAGCACGAGGGTGAGACATGCCGCAATCACACGGGTCATCGTGTCGGATTGGTGTTGACAGTATATCATTTCAGTCGAACAAGGCAGTTTGAAGACAGGATGGCCCCACGCACGCTCTGAGAGGGAGCATATGCAAAGTCCAATCACTCGCATCGAGCCGAAAATTGCATCTCGGCTCTCTAAGCAGAAGTATCACCTCGTAGGCGAGCACGGTGGAGTCAAAGTTTGCCACTGGACTAAGCAGAGTCTGATTGCCGATCGATCCTGCTACAAGGGCACATTCTACGGGATTGAGAGTCATGGTTGTATGCAGATGGCACCTAATGTCGATACCTGCAACCTAGCCTGTACTTACTGCTGGAGAGAGCCTCACTCCGATACTCTACACAAGATTGATGATGATCCGTACGAGCTGTATCTGGAGTCTGTTCGTGCTCAAAGAAGGCTATTGACTGGTTTTGGTGGCAACCCCAAAGCAGACAGGGAAAAATGGCTTGAAGCTCAGAACCCCAAGCATGTAGCAATTTCTCTCAATGGCGAACCTACTCTTTACTCGCGACTAGGTGAGTTCCTCGACATCTGCCACCAGCATGGAACCTCAACCTTCCTAGTTACCAATGGGAGTCTGCCCAAGGTCATTGAGAATCTCGATCCACTGCCGACTCAGCTGTATGTGAGCGTTGATGCTCCGAATAAGGAGGTCTTCGATAGGCTGTGTAAACCCAAGTTCGACCAAGCTGCATTCCACAAACTTGAGCAGACTCTAGAGTTGCTTCCAAGCCTAGATACTAGGACAGTATGTAGACACACACTAATCAAACACGAGTCACTTGGTCATCACGAAGATTACGCTCGCTTGGATAACCTTGCAGATCCTGACTTCATAGAGGCTAAGGGATACGTATACGTAGGCAACAGCCGAAACAATCTGACTATCGAAAACATGCCTAGTCACGATGATGTGATGGGTTTCTCGCAGCGTTTGGCACCGCTTGTCGGTAGAGAGATTTTGTCCGAAAGAAGAGAGAGCAGAGTGGCTCTGATTGGTAAAGAAATGATTCCAATCACTCTACCCGAGAAGGTTAGAGAGTTGCCGGCAGACCTGGGAATTGCCAAGCCGCAGAATCTAGTTTTGCCTCAGGCCTAAACCATAGGACGACTCGAGCCGCACTCAGGGCAGAGTTGCTCCTCACTGTCACCGTAATCATGGAAGCAGGCAGGACATGTTGCCGCGAGAGTCAACTCTGTTTTACCATCGATGTCTATCCTTTCTTCTGAGACTCTCTCTAGGTTTAGCGAGTCGCGTACGATATCTGGAATTTCGAATCTACCAGGTCCACCAATCTGCGTGAGAATGTCAGGAGGTAGCGTTACTGTTCCAGTATCGTCGATAATCAACTCGCGGCTGCCAGATAAATCGGAGATATCCACATCTGTGCCATGCTGTGCAACGAAGCGACCGTCTCTGAGTTCAAGTGAACGTTCACAGAAAGCAGCAACATCTCTATTGTGAGTAACCAAGAAGAATGCCACATCTTCTTCCTTGTGAAGTGTATCGAATAGCTCTAGTACCTCTCTGCTGGTAATCGGGTCTAGAGCCCCTGTTGGCTCATCGGCGAGAATTAGTTTGGGCTCTGTGATTAGGGCCCGGGCAATAGCAACCCTCTGCTGCTCACCCCCAGAAAGTTCCTCTGGCATTCCACGAGATCGCTCGCCCATACCAAGACGATCAAGCAATTCCTGTGCCTTTGCTCTGGCCTCTCTCGGCAGAACGCCCTGATGGCGTAGTGGCTGTGCAACATTGTCCAAGGCGTTTAGATGAGGGAGTAGATTAGAGTCTTGGAAGATAAACGAGACTGTCTTCTGGCGTAGATCTACCAACTCCTTTCCAGTCAGTCTAGTCATTCTACTGCCTGCAAGTTCAACCCCTCCTGCTGAAGGCTTCATCAGCCCACCTAGGCACTTCAGAAGAGTTGACTTGCCGGAACCCGAAGGGCCAATCACTGCAACTGCTTCACCCTCATAGACAGTCACATGTAGGCCCCTAAGCGCAACTACATTGCCATCTTCAGCTCCCGACTCATAGACATGATAGAGTCCGTCAGATTTGAGAATCTCTGATCTCTCTTCCATCTTTACTCCCCCTTCAGTACAACTGCCAAATCAGCCTGTAGAGCCTTGCGTGTGGTGTAAATCAATGCAACCAGAACAGCTACCAGTACTGATGCATTGACAAGTGCGAGATCGAACCATGGCCATACAAGATCCCTGTCAATAGGAGCGCTCTGTCCAAGGAATATCTGGAAGATATATCCGAATACACCGAAGAAACCGTTGAATGATTCTGCGATAGCTAGGCCAAGGAACACTCCGAGAGCCATACTAACAGTTAGAATTGATAGAATCTCAAACAGAACAAGTCGTGTTACTTGGTTCGGGCTTGCTCCGATTGCCTGTAAAATTGCTAGTTCTCTCTTCCTCTGGGTCAGGACTAGGGATAGGAATACGAAAGCAGAAGCGACAGAAGCTAGTGAAGCGACGATGAACTGTAGACTGAGTAGTCCAGGTGTTCCAAATATCAGTCCACCATTACGCTCGTTCTCTCGATGTGCAGTAGACCAGTCTTGGGCAGCACTGATTCCATTGCCATTGGTAATCTCTGCATTTACTGCCCGGAGAGCATCAGCACAGTCTCCATCAGTCTGATCACACAATTCGAAGAACCATCTTGTAGATGTGTAGGCGTCTGCAGTGGCATTACCAACTAATTGTCTGTATGTAGACTCGCCAATCACAATGGCCTGTTCCGCTTCGGTAGATGATAGTCCAGGGACCCACTGATGGCGGCCCTGATATTGGATTGCTGACTCAGTAACTGTAGTAGTGATGATGAACTCAAAGTCTGCCCCTATTTCGAAGTCGTACTCTGTGTATTCAATTGTCTGAGTATTTCCTACTTCAAGATCCTTGAACACATCTACAGCTGCAGAACCAGCTGTGAATGAACCGCTTGACCACTCAGAGACAACTGCATCGATGTCATCCCCAGGGATTGTCTGGGTGTCCCAGATTAGAGTATCCTCATGTCCATCAAATAGTACCCATGTCCTGACTAGAGAGTTCTGACTCTTCGGATTAGTAAAGATGTCAGCAACCGAGGTCATAGAAGAAATATCAGTGATATCGCTATCTCCCGATCTTTGGATTGCTAGCATCAGCTCATTTCTGGCTTGCTGCTCAGTTACTGGAGAATCAAACTGGACTTGTAGGTCCGATCCTGTCTGAGCTGATGTTGTGCGCTCGTCAACGATGGTCCCAGTGTATCCCTGCACTGCAGCAAGAGTAACTATCGACAGTGTTAGCAGCATAATTACTGCCAATCGATTGACGGACTCTGAAGATCCTGAACCTCTCAGACCCCTTCTGATATCTGATACCGCGGGAGACCACGATAGCAAAGCGGTAAGAATTCGTGGGCCTGCAGCTCCAATCCTTCCCAGAACTAATGCTCCTCCTATCCATAGGAAGAAGGGCCCTAGGAGGAACAGTAAGGCTTCAACAATGAAGTTTGAAATTAGGCCCTCGGATCCTATTGAGCCCCATCCTCCATTACCTTCGATCCAGCTCTCGGCATAGGCTAGAAGTCCGATACCGAAAGATAGGAAATGCAGCAAAGTTCTGGGTTCTCTTGTCTCGGCTACCTTTCTTACTCCTTCATCGATCTCGATTCTGAGGAAATCTCTAGTTCTGGTTCTACCGAACAGAAGTGATAAACCGACGGTAAGCAAGATGATTACGATAGTAGTAACCAGACTCAGGGTCGGATTGATGTCTATCCCGCCCGATCTGAAAGACATGAATCCGACAGCATCGAGAACCAAGGGTACAGAAATTAGTGCGAGAGAATATCCAGCAAACCAAGCGAACATGCTGGTGACTGCCAACTCGAGCATTATCATGCCAGTAAGTGTACCTTCTGTGCCGCCGATTACACGGTGGATGGAAATCTCTCTCTTGCGCTGTTCTAATGATAAAACTAGACCGTAAATCAGAACTGAGAATGAGAGAACAACAATAGGAATCATCAGGATGTAATCGAAAATCTGTATGATTCCAAGGAATATGTTGAGGAAGGTGATGGTTCCCGAAATTAGGTCGTTGTACTCGACTAGAATACCAAAGCTGGTGTAGTTTCCTGCTTCCATCTGTTCCTTGAGGTTGTCTAGCCACTTAGTCGCGTCAGCAGTAGATGTGGTTGGCAACTGGCTTCTGTCTACAGCCAAACCGAGGTAACCGTGGTCGTTGTCCATCAGTATGGTCTTCTGCTCTTCACTGAGGACTGCATCTGTAACCATCAATGGATTGAACAACAAGGTAGGATTTCCTGCACCTCCTTCCTGATATACTGCAGCGATGGTTAGATTTCGAACTGTCATGGTGACCCGGCAGAACTTGTATGCTCTCTCTCCAGCACTCCATGTGTATTCCTCACCTTGACAATCCTCGAAGTCATCATTGAGATTGACTCCTGTAAGATATCCAGTGATGTAAGTGAAATTGAGTTCAGATATTGTGTCATTGACACCCACTCCTGCGCTAGAAGCAATCTGAGAGGGTAGAACGATTGATCGATTAGCAGCAGCGTCTGCTGCACTAGCCGGCCAACTACCATAGATTATCCTAGAGTCCTGTCCTCTGACTGAATGTCGTTCCCCTAACTCGCCATCCCAGATTCCGTCACCATAGAAGCGAATTGTTCTGTCACCGTTGATTGGAGGTCCTGATGATAATGCCTCGGGATAATCCCAACTTACATTTTCCCAATTCCCAGTAGGTCCAGAGGCTTCGATAACATTGAGAGGTTGTGGAACGATGAAATCCTCATCGAAGAAACCGTCAACCCTAACTCCTTGACGTCCGAAAACAAGTCCACAATCAGAGAATGCATCCATCTGTACAAACTCATCGCATAATGATTCCCAAAGCGCTGAGTCGTTTGTTCGTCCCTCAGCATCCTCTCCCGGGCCCTCAGAGAAGTCGACCTTAGCGTCGAATATTTCCTCTTGCAGTGAATATTGTAGGAATGCTTGAGACAGACCCACTCCGTATGCAAGTACAGTAGAAATTACCAACGAGGCTAGGAAGACCCCTGCGAATACAGCGAGGACGCGTTCTCTGCTTCGCCACGAGCTCTTTGCTGCCATGACCAAATTATCAGGTAATGACATCAGTCGTGTTTTCATTGGGAGGTTGTCAACTCTCTCTATTTTCCCGCCACTTATGTCAATATTGAACAGCAAGAGGACACTGGAAATTAGTCTGAACGGCAAGGAGAGAATTAACTGGAACAATTCCAGAAGTGCCAGAAGCGTTCGACGCCTCCTTCGGCCCAGAAAACTCATTCTCCCAACCTCCCTTCTTCACCCCAAGCTGAACGGATGTCAGATGCTGCAGTGACTCCGTCTCGTAGCAGTAGCATTCTGTCTGCCATCGATGCTAGTGTTGGATCGTGGGTTACCATTAGAACAGAAATTTGTTCTTCTTCACAGAGGCGTCGGAACAAATCTATGATTTCGAGACCGCTCTTTACATCCAGATTTCCAGTCGGTTCATCGGCTAGAATTAGAGGGCGTGAACCAGCGATTGCTCTAGCGATTGCGACTCTCTGCTGCTGACCTCCAGACAATTGATCGGGGATGAAGTTCAAGCGATCTGATAAATCCACTTTGTCCAAGGCTTCTCTGGCCTGTTCTTCTGCCTCGGCGGATGGCACTCCGGCTAACTCCAAGGAGAAAATCACATTATCTAGAGCACTGAGTCTGTCAATCAAATGGAAATCTTGGAAAATCCAGCCAACTCCTCTTCTTCGGACTTCTACTACCCGATTCGGACTCTTTGTCCCGTAATTGAAACTCTCAAGCGATATTGAGCCGGAGTCGGCATCAAGAAGGCCACCGATGATATTGAGAAGGGTCGACTTACCGCATCCGGATGGCCCCATTAGAGCAACTAACTCTCCTGGCTTGATTTCCAAATCTATTCCTTTCAGAACCTCTAGCCTGTTCCTACCGGAACCAAATCCTTTGCACAAGTCGGAGACTTGGAGCACGGACAAAGGGTGAACAAGTAACCTATAAACTACTGTTTGAGGAAAAATGGTTCGATCAGTCTAAAATCGCTGCATAGGCCGCCGATAGAGCCTCTCCCTGAGTCTCCGGGCTGAGATTCTCTTTGACATATAGAATCAACGAGTCTTCCGGGATGCGTGGAACCTCTCCTGCCCTCTTCCATGCAGCATGAATTTTCGAAATCGCATTTGCCCATGCGGAGACATCATCTGCAGGCAATAGGCAATCCTCTGGAATTATCTCGTTGTGAGCAGGCAAATCGGCCGCTAGAACGGGACATCCTGCCGCCATGGCCTCCACGGGCGGATATCCAAATCCTTCTGAGATGCTAGGGAATAGCAATGCTTCTGCGTGTTGTAAGGCTGCTACCAATTGTTCATCATCCAACTTTAGTTCGCTACCGATGTGTAGCATGTGAATATCTTCCGCAATTTCTTCCGGGAGGTTATCTAGAACTTCGCCGACGAAACCAAGTCTCTTCCTCGGCTCATCGCTCCCTACTGTAACCAACATGCACTTACTTTCATCGTCGTAATCCGAGATTAGCTCTCGTGGGCGTGAGTTTTCTTCAGGGTCCCAATACTCAACATCGACTTGATGTCGAACCAATGCGGTTGGCTTGCCCGGAAACAGTGATTCAACATCTCTACGGGTCATCTCTGAAATGCAGATGAGTAAATCAGCTCTATCCAATCCCTGCCGTAATCTCTTGAGATCTCTTCGTCGAATCAATCCCGGGTTGTGCTCACCCACCTCGACAATGTCTTCACCTGCCTTAATTGAGCGTGGTTTTAGATGAAATAAATCATGCACAGTTACTACAACCGGAACCTTACACTGATGAGGAACAAGATGTGCCTGTTCTTGATCGGTGATGTGGAGAAGATCAGCATCGGACTGCTCGATTGCGCGGGCGACTAATCTGGGGTGACTGCTCCATCTCGAGTATAGACGACTCAGTGGAGATGTTCTGATTGTATGCTCTATTGTCCCTGTTCTAATCCATCCAGGGACTAGTGCTCTTTCGAGTATTGTCTCGACAGCAAAGTGTGCTCTACCCAACCCTGTGTTCTCGGGTAGGGCGCCTCCTCTGGCAAGCATAACCCGCCTGACCATGTGGCCACCAAGGCGTATCGGACTTAAACGAGGGCGGGAGATGGGTCAACATGGAGGGAAATCGCGAGCAGGCTGGTCAAGGCCGCAGATTGCTCGTCGCCAAGGGTAGTTTCGAGGCGTTAGGAGGAGCTGAGAGAGATTTAATCCGTAATCTACCGGCCCTCTCTGAGGCTTTCGAAGTCACAGTTGCTACACTCGCTCCAGTACCTGAATTGGAGGGTGTGTGCTCTGAATTAGGCGTGGCTCTATTGTATCCTGAGAAAACTTGGGAGATGCCAGTTGACTCGATTTCTAGGATACTAGACAGTGGGGCCAGTAGCGCAACAAAGGCATGGAAGTCATGTTCGAGTCTCGAGGATACGATAGGTGACTGCGAAGCTGTCCATCTAGTCAGTGGAGATGGCAGTCTGGAATTACTGGATATGATTCCTCAAGAGACTGTTGTACACTTCCATCTACTAGAGCCGCACCGAGGCTTGCATGAGGATGTCCTCCACATGGAAATCGATGGAAGTCCAAAACGCAGCCTCAGACTAACACATGGACTACTAACCAAGGCTAGGAATGCAGACTTGAGAGCAGTCAGAAAACTGGCTGAAAGGCCGAGGTCTGCCATCAGCGGTAACTCGAATTTTACTGCATCTAGGATAGTGGACATATACGGTGTAGATGCTGGTGTTCTACATCCTAGTGTAGTAACTGATGAGTTTCCTGAACTAGCAAGTGCGAATGAGACAATGCCTAACTCCTTCTCTGGAGATTATGTGGTAAGCGTCGGTAGAGCCAGTTGGGTTAAGGGAACTTGGGAGACTATCTCTATGCTTGGAGGTACTAATCTGATTCTTGCACATGTCGGAGGCGGAGACAAGGATGATCTGAACAGATTGTCCTCGCATGCACGCAACTGCGGCGTTGAACTCTGGATTGCTCCGAGGCTGAGTTCCAACGAGATGGCTGCTTTGATGCGTGGAGCCAGGGCTGTGGTCAGCATGGCCCATGGAGAGCCATTCGGATTAACACCCATCGAGGCATTCTCAGTTGGGACTCCTGCATTGTTCGTGGACGAGGGAGGATTCAGAGATTCGATAGTAGACGGTAAAAACGGACGATTGCTCGCTCGTGATGATATCGAAGGATGGCATTCTAATTTGGAGATGGTGAAGGATTCGACTGTTCGGGAACAGTGGTCTAAGGCCGGGAAGGAATGGATTTCGGAGCTGGGACTTAGTCCTGAAAACCACTGCAGTAGACTGTTGAGAATCTTAGATTCAATTCATAATGATGAATGAACATGTTCGGAATCTATTGAAATAACAAGTATCTGAGCGCATCTCATGGACGATATGCCCAGTTCAACAACAGAAACTACCTCTAAGGCTGCCTTGACGGTGGGATTACTGCTCTTCGCTTCAGTAATTCTCGGAGCCGGGGCCCTAGGTGATGACGGTGGTCCGAACTCCACTGACAGAGATGATCGTGAACCTACTGATGATACTCGCGAAGATGAACGTGCTAACGATAACATGGATCTAGAAATCGATAGATTAGGTACTGCATGCGAATCCGGAGAAGAAGAGGCTTGTAATCGGCTTGAGATGATGCGAACAGATGGAGGCGACCGAGGAGAAGATAGGGGTGAGATGGAAGTCCGTGATTTGGGCCGTGAGCGAGGTCCAGAAGGAATGGATCGTGACCATAGAAACAGTATGGGAGTAGATCCAGAGATTCTAGTTGAGATGGCAGAAATATGGTGTCACAACCATGTATATTCGACATTCTGGGAGAATGCAGGAGATGTTCACGAGGGTGAAGAAGGATTTGAAATTGTCACCTATGATGAGAATGACAACATGGAAACGACATTCATCAGCCACGATGCAATGTCTCAGTTACTGATGGGTCTTGAGCCTCTAGTGGAGTCCTGTACTGACATGATGTTGAGGCAAATGGGGGTGCCCATTCATCACGACGAGCATGAGGATGATTGGGACGAATACGAGTGGTGTGAAGAACACCCCGAATCTGATGACTGCGAATGGATAGAAGATGAGTGGGATGAAGATGATGAGTCGGACGAAGAGGATGAGTCGGACGAAGAGGACGAAGATACCCCTTGTAACACACCTGATTGTGACGACGAGTCAGACGAGAATCAAGATTGATCTGTCTCTATTCTCTCAGGCTGGGGCCCGAGTCTCAACACTGCGAATAGGGATCCTATTCCAATCAGCATAAGCACAATGGAAACAATCGGATTCAGCACTGTGGCTGTATCCGAAGGTAGCCAAATTGGCATGATGTCGAATAGAGACTCACCTCGAACCAACTTTCCACCAATTGAAGATGCCATAGTGGTCATGAGTATAGCCATTGCAGCAGTTGCACCCTGCAGAGCGCTGAGTGAGCGGTGCTCCCAGAGACCTGGGCCTAGTCTGATTCTGCCAATAACAAAGGCAGCCCAGAATCCTGCAGCAAGTCCTGTATAGACGAATTTGTTGTACAGCAAAGCATTGTTGACAGTATTGTCAGCAGCGAATGAACCACTGAGTGCGGCTATGGGGATGAATAACAATCCAAGGCATGCACCGGCTATCGATGCCTTATCCATAGTCAGCATCATTCTGTCAGAGGATAACCTACCACCCAGTAAATTCGGCATTATGCTACCAGTAGCACATCCTATCGCACATAGGCTTGCTAACACCATACAACCGACCACGATCTCGGCCATTGCCGCGTGGAAGGTAGCTGCTCCAAACATTACTCGTCACCCCCTGGAGGATTCTCCGGATCGGCAACCCATTCTTCTTCAACCGGATCCCATAGCCAGCCCGGGTTTTCCTCTGAAGGAACCAATCTTGACCAATACTCATCTGGCTGCTCAGGACCTTCAGGTTCAAGTCCTGGTGGCTCGGGAGGTACAGAGTCGGCCTCGACTTCGGAAGTCATGTCCACAGGACCTCCTTCCCAAGGAGAGAGTCTGGCCTGTAAAGCTAGTAGGAAGGAGGTAACAAGGAGAGCCAATGCGAGGCCTTGTAGTCTAGCATCCCAAATATTACCATCAAATGGAGCCGGTTGTGTTGCCACCATCAACCAAGGCTGAGTGATAGAGAATTCACCATTAGATGTGGTAACCTGATACTGAATTCTAGTGTCGCCGATAGTCGCGGGAATGTGAGCATGCCACTCGTCTTCTTCGCCAGTAACTTCAGCATCATGAGAAATCCATTCACCTTCAAGCATCCATTGAACAGAAACTGAAGTCGTATTTGTGGTCTTGATTACCGTAGGAGAAGTATCTCCTGTCACTCTAGTATCGGGTTTCCAATCGAAGGCAAATCCTGGAAGGTTCTCAGGTACTGGTTGGACATCGACCGTGTAACCTCGTGTAAGTCCTGAATAAGCCCAATTGTTACTATTCGGATTAGCGCCATGGTGAGTTGCTACAAACAGATTCACGGTTCCTGTAGTCTGTGGTGCCAGCATGACCCATGTCAGAGTCACAGAACCACTTGATGGAACTGTGACCTCGACATAGTTGTGTGTACCTCCGTTGGGGTCCTGTACAATGCTCCATCCATGGTCTTCAGGGTGGTCGTCATTGCCATTGGCTGAACCAAGTATGAATACTCCCAATAGGCGATTGCCAGATAGGCTCATGCCACTAGCAGTAACATGGATAGCGGTTGCTGTTCCAGTGAAGGTAGTCTCATCCAGGGAGACTGTGACTGTGCCATCTGAAGGAGTACTGAGTGCAGGATCTCCATGGCATGAGCCACCACAAGTATAGTCACGATCTGCATCACCATTTCCACCTGGATTAGCCACACTTGCTCCTGTGGCAAGGAGGATTGCGATGACTGTGACAATAGCCGCTCGAGATTTCATCATGGTGACCTCCTTCTGGACTCAGTAATCGATATCGCTATCGCCGCAGCACCCAATAGTACCATGATAAGAGAAATTGGAATAACTAGCAGTTTTGTCGAACCAGTCGGGTCTGTATCTACTGCTCCTGCAGCAGATGTGGCATCGATACTAACCATGTTCTCACCATCCACAATCCAGACGAT
>CETB01017190.1_pt1 | contig 20360 bp, 20 predicted proteins | sample 356381 | NCBI WGS metagenome assembly CETB01 (sample SAMEA2622545, study PRJEB7988) | marine metagenome | biome: marine biome (ENVO:00000447); feature: deep chlorophyll maximum layer (ENVO:xxxxxxxx); material: "saline water (ENVO:00002010), including plankton (ENVO:xxxxxxxx)" | depth 155 m | reverse complement strand
GGCGAACCTTGGGATGGAAATGCTCACTATGCGAATGCCAACGTCAGCTATTATCTGTATGTCACATACAGTTTGAACGCACTTGACCAGAATCCCGTATTTCACACCGTCCGCGCTTCTGCTGACCCCGTTCAGATTGGTAGCATTTGTCTGAACAGCGGAGACTGCAGGGACATAGGGGGATCCAACAGGAACTTGCTCGACTTCAACGACCTTCACATCGACAGAGAAGGAAGGGTGTACATCGCATTCGCTGATGGTTGCACGGGGGACTGTGCGACAGGAAACGACTCCGGGCCCGAGGACTCCCGTAGCAGACGTGGGATATTGTGCTATCTCGGCAGCGGTCCGAGCCTGTTGGAGGAATTCGGCGAACTATCGGCGTTCGAAGTCGAGTGACCCTCATAACCTCCTGCGAATAGCATCCAACATGTCACTCCCCAGAAGGGCCATGGAGCAGATGGGTTTCTCGGTCTGCTGTCTGATGTGTGACGCACCCGATGTAGCAGGCTCAGATAGGTGTAAGGCGTGCATCAAGGGCCACACCAGAGCCAGAGACAGGCTTACCTCAGGAAAGGCCAGGACGAAGGCCCAAAGACTCGCAAGAGAACTAGTCACGATGCTTGCTGACCCATTCACATACATCGATGATGACATCCACGGGGAATGGATGCAGAAATACTCTGAAATTATACGAGAGCACCAGCAAGATCCTCACAAGCCAGTCGAAAGAAGGGAGAGAAGCCTGCGCCTTTCAAGAAAGACCTCACTGATAAGGGAGGTTGCGAACAAGAATTGGTGGTCCGACAACCCCCCTGATGAAGATCAGATAGAGGAGATGCGAGAAATACTCAGAGACGGAGATGGAAGGCCTCCGATGACTTGGGATGACCTAATCGCTGAGATTGAGGACATGTTGGACGACTGAACTCGAATAGCATTGATAGCAGACAATGCGGACCAGCATTCGATGGCAGCGGAGAGAGACCCTCGATGGTGGAAGGTGGACGACGACCCACTCGAAGCACACCACAGGGCCAGGAGCCACCAAGCGGCAAGGGACGACGGGACCTGGCGTCAACCGAGAATCAGAGTCGTCCAAGTTGGCCCGGAGGGTAGGGCATTTTCCGACTTCTTCGGGGGCACAGGATCAATAGGGCCAATCCCTCTCCACAAAGGCTCAATCTGGCACTTCTCTGGCACCGAGATTAGACACCTGGCACTTGCCACAGGGGCCTTTACATTGGCACTCGCACTGATGTTCGAAGGTGGTATTTTCGGGGTCTCTCCACTTTTCCCTCTATACTGCCTGATGGCACTGGTTTCACTAGCACCAGCCTTTCTATTGCACGAGTTCGCCCACAAGTTCGTTGCCAAGTACTATGGTTGTTGGGCCGAGTTCAGGGCCGATCCGGGTGGTCTTAGGTTCGGCATCATTCTAGCTGCCATACTCGGAATCGTGATCATGGCCCCAGGTGCCGTGCACGTTGTTGGCAACGCATCCAGGAGCCAATTCGGTAAGATCGCCGTAGCTGGTCCGGTGACCAACATGGCGCTCTGGGCCATGGGATACGTCACTTGGATGATACTCGGAGGGCTCACCGTCCCGCTGGACCTGATTCTCCACTACTGGCTGTGGGGCAACTCCATACTCTGCGCCTTCAACATGATCCCCCTCGGTCCCTTGGATGGAAGGAAGATCAAGCACTGGTCAGAGCCAATGTTCTACATTTGCGTCAGCATTGCCGTTGCACTGGTCTACATCACAATGAAGACTCACGTGATCTAGGTCAGGGCATTGAGAACGGGCTTCTCGTCACAGTGGAAGAAGGTCATCAAAGCCCACCAAGTGATCATGTCGAGGCTGTTTACCACATTCGCTACACCCGTGTTCTCCTCGCCATAATCCTTGCCAGTGGTATCCATCCACTGCTCCATCTCGTCCAGTGTGTCGCAGGTCTGGTGGTAGCACCAGTAACCGTCTACGAGGCCCCCGAAGCCAACGGTCACGGTACCGAGGTTGTCCTGGAAGCTAGCGTGGTCGCTTCTGGCAGTGGTGTCTTCGTAGACGATAACTTCGGGCCTGTCCATGTCCAGCCAGACATCGGTCTTCCAGGTCTCCGCAGAGTAGTTCGCACCCATCAGGGTGCCCATCTGGGCCTCTAGACCCAGCGCGTCCGACCCAATCCAGTTGGACAGACCGACCATCCCCGGCTGATCTAGTTGATCATGATTCGGACCGGGGCCTATGTAGACCCGTAGAGGCCAGACCTCAGAGTCCTTGGGGTAACCATCCTCGTCGATTTGTGGGTCGGGGTCTCCGTGAGGGGCTCCTCCACCCCCAGGCCAGTTCACACCCGCCATGTCCAGGTTGATGTAGTTGGTAACTACTACCTCCGGGTTGTCCTCCTTGACGTAGTAGTCGGTCCAGTAGTCCGAACCGCGCTTGCCCCCCTCCTCTCCTGACCATAGACAGAAGACCATGGTGCGCCTGCTCTCGAACTCAGACAACGCCCTGGCGGTCTCCAGTACCATGGAGGTTCCTGCAGAGTTGTCATATGCACCAACTCTCGTTCCGTAAGTCCTCATACCGGTGACGTGGGGGTCAAGAGCTACGAGATTGACAGGGGGAGCAACGTCGAAGTGGGCACCGAACACCAACCACTCGTCTATGTGCAGGCTGCCCCATTTGTAGGCGCATACGTTGTAAGCTTCCGGATTCTGGTTTCCCAACATGTCGGTGTACTCGTACCGGTGGGACATGACCTCCAGACCAAAGGAAGAGAGCTCTGTGATTAGGTACTGTGCCGCATCTTCGTAGGCTGGGTTCCCCTGTCCAGCCCACCTATCCCAATAACCCTCCTTGCCATCGAACGGATCGAGAGAGTTCGCCGGATCGGTGATCTCGTAGAGCCTCTCGTAGACCTCCTTACCATGAACTATGCCCGAAGAGTGAACTCCCCCAGCTTCTACTCCGGTGGTGCTAGATCTCTCTGTCAGAATGGTCTTCACAAACACCAATCCACCGGGGTCATCGGTACTGTTGAGCGTGTCCAAGGAGCCGTTGCTGCTCATCCTTGAAACCCCAATCACTCCACCCCCTGCGTCACCGCCCCTCTCCAACCATGTTCCCCAAGACTCGGACTCCGCCCTTACGGGCCAGTTGGATCTCCCAGACTCTCCAACCAGAATTACTAGCATCGAGACCCTTGGTGGGGATAGCAAATCGAGGGTAACAGAACCGCCCCTCTCGATATCGAGTACTGTTGAGTTCTGAATGAAACCGGTGACTGGATCCCTAACCAGATATGGCACGTAAACGGACATGTCACGACTAGACTCTAACAAAACCTCTTGGAAAATCCCAGAAACCAGGGTTTCAGGACCTATCACAAGATCATCTGCGGAAAGAGAACTCCCCGACTCACCAAGGCATCCGCTTAGTGGGGCGGATAGAATTACGCAAATCATCAGGGCGACTCGCATTTTATCTCCACTAGGCAACCGACAGCCTTCTCTTGATCACAATGCCATTGTCAGTAACCTGGAGGACCTCCACGGTTGGCTGTGGAGCGATGTAACCGATTGGAGAGGAAGCCATCTCTTCCAACGCCTCCAGTGCCCTCGCCCTCTTCTGCCGCTTCCTCTTTGTCATTCTGCGCCTAACTCTCCAGAGCATGAAGGCCAACAGTCCCATGATGTAGAACTGGACTTGGGAGATAACCCACATCGGAGTCAGCAGCAAGGTGAAACTGACAACGTCGTCCCCCATTCCTTGGCTGATTGTGTATGTGATGACTTGCCGGGAATCATTGTTAATTTCCGAGGATATTTTCCCTTCCTGTGTGCTCAGATTCTCCAATTCCATCCCCAGTGGCATTGTGATCGTGTAGGAACCTGCAAAACTCAAACCGAGTGAATCAGGACCTATATTGGCTAGTTGTGAGGTGGGTAGGGAGGCGCTAGCGCCCTGGACCCTAACCCCTTCTGGGGACGGGGAGACCATGCTCGTAGAAAGGGCCCCCGTCAAACTATCCATAGCGGCTATCATCGGAGTGACGAATGGAGATGCTAGGGCGACCATCGATACATCTTCCGTGACAAGCCCATAGTCGAGGCTCCCACCATCGCCTCTGAGTATACCAATCAACTCAGCCCAGGAGTTATCGACCCCCGCAGTCACACTAACCTTCGGAATATTGACGCTGAGAACAATGCCCCGCTCGTCCCCGATGACGTCGTCGTTATCTGTGATCATCTCGTATGGGAACTCTATATCGATGCTGAAGCCTGACATGTCGATATTCCCGAATCCATTCCCTTCTTCCTCCGTCAACTCTCTGGCCTTGTCGTCAATTAGCGACTTGATGTCCTTCTCGAGCTCGTCCACGTACCATGGGAGGCCAGAGCTCTGACTGGATGAGATGGGCATTTTCTGCTTGCAATAGGACCTGGCCGGATCATCGCATAGGTCGAACTCCACCTCGAGAGGGTTTCCTCTGGAACCTATGTCCAACAGTGCCCTGAGTAGATCTGAAGGGAGAACGTCTAGGCCAATGCTGGTGGATTCAGAATTCAGCGAATCGAACAAAGCGTCAGGCACTGCAATTCTGTGAACGACTATGTCTACAGAAAGGGCGAAATCCACTGTAACACCCTTGGAAAGGGGCAGACTCGCGAAAGACACCTTCCCGAGGTCCATATCAACATCTAGGTAAGCGCAACTTTTCGAGGTTGAGGGGCAGACAGTGTCGCCCCCTCCATCGAAGCAAGAACTCGGAACGGTGTCCTTGCAAATGGGGTGGTTCCAGTAGAACGAATCTGAGCCGGCAAGGCCTATGGCTCCGCTGTGACTCCCGGAAGCCCTGTAACTCAATACGATCGAGTCACCCCCTTGTGGAGTAGATGCCCATGAAGGAAGCACTATCTCCATAGTCAGATCGGCACTGATTCCGTTAGGAAGTAGGCTGCCCACGAACGTCTCCATGGCCTCGTCGCTCAGGACCGTGGAGAACTCCAGACCAGAATTGAGGAGCTTGCTCAGGTCGTCTCCTGAAACCGAGTTCATGAAGCCCGAGTCTCCTAGGTTTCCACCCAGCAAGTCAGCGAGGCTGAATGGGAATACGTTGCTCCCCGATCTCATGTAGACTGGATACGTGTCATCCATGGCAACCGTCCCCTCCATGCAGTAATTCACCCCCCTGACGCACTGCGAAGGGGAATGTGTGTAGTTCAGACCTCCTTGATCCAAGGGAGCACTGGAAACGTGGATCCATTGGAAATCACCCATCTGCACGCTCAGACCCTCCTTGGAGCTGGCGAGTGCCTGCCCTATCCCTGATATCGGGATGTTGCTGGACAGCTCATCCAAATCTGATAGAAGCCCTGTGTGATAAGCCATCCTTATTCCGTCGGATGTGATAACTGGGATGTTCGCCTTATCTGCAGGCATTAGCAGGTCGGAGATGCCCCAACTATCCAAGCTACTGGACTGAATCTGGTATATTCCAGCCACTACCTCTACGAAAGCATTGCTCTCGTCGGAAAGATCAATCGAAACTCTGAGATCCAAACTCTTGTCATCGGGGGAGACCTCCACTACGCCGGTAGTGCTGCTGTCTCTCATCCCGATTGTCATGTCTAGGTCGGCGCTTCGGGGGTTGGGCGCTAGCCCGTTGGGGTCGTTACGGTTGTCAACCGTCCAAAGACCCGATGAGTAAGCCCCTCCGTCCTCAGGAACCTCCTCGTTGAAACCCCACCCCGAGGCATCGGTTACGGTGGCATATGATGGCGGATGTATGGAGTACGTCCCCTTGTGACCGGGCTCTACCTTCACATCGAAATTCGTCGTAATCTGCGATCCCATAACAAGTAGGCCCTCAAGTGCCGTGTTCAGGTTGGTTGGGCTGACTGCGTTGTCTAGCCCGTAGGTTGTATCAGCCGCGAGGGTGATGTTGACGTTTGTGGAGATGCAGACGGGAGGCTCGAAGGCGTTACCGTTGCTGTCCATAGTTGGGTCCATCATGCAGTCAACTGCAGAAACGACCCCTGAATCGTCGGGTAGAAAGACCCTATCCTGCCACGATGTGTCCGGAGAGGAAGAACCCCCCCAGTTTGCTAGGAAACCGCTAATGGAACCGTCAATCTCCGTAAGAAGAGAATCCTGAATAGTCGGAGAGGAGGGGTCGTCAGGATCAGTACTCTCATCGAATGCGGATCTGAGTACATCTGCAGGCAGACCATCGTCCGCATTGATGTTCTCCCAAGTCAGAAGTTCAGCAAGGTCGCCGGACGTGAAGATTTCCATCCCCATCTTGTCCCACTCCCTGATTGCCCATGAAGCCTGGAACTGGATCTGGGTCGGGCTTGTCATGTTGAAGTGAAACATCCCCTCTACCCAACTCGTAATGCCCGTGGTCTGATCGTCCGCGTCATACCTGAGGTCGCACACACCACCAATCCCATCCGAATTCGAGTCGTCGCAGATGCCCATGTCATCGAAAGAATCCTCGGATGCAGCTGCGGGGGCGATCACTTGGACTATGAAAATCACGGACAGTAGAACGGCGATTCTCCCCCAACCGTATTGGCTTGAATTCTTAGCGTGCCGCTCAGCCATTGTGTAATGACTCTACGAGTCATTGTTAATGGATTCGGTGAGGGGTATCTGAAACCAGGCTCAAACATACATGGTTCTAGTTCTGCTCGTACCACGTGCCGACATCGTCAACTGCCCCTTCTCCCGGCCCACTTGAGGCCACATTGCCGGCTTCGGAATCGTCGAGAATTATCTTCCCATCCGGACCGACCTTGTAACTCGTCGGGACCTCTTCCTTCATGGTAAGTGCCAGGACCAATCCGATAAACAAGATGAACAAGCCACAGCATGCACACGAGCCCCCTCCAAGACCGGCTACGATACCGCCTATGGCACTCCCAATCACCTCAACGACCACTCTCTCTGGTACTACTGAGAACTCCTCGTTCGCTGAGAACTCGTAAGATACACCGTACTCAATTTCGCGAATCGTTCCCATGTGAAGCCATCCCTCTGGGTCATCAGAATGGCCACTGGGGAGCTTCCCGTCTTCAACGCACCTGTCAGCCACATACTCTGCCACGGCGTCTCCTTCTTGGCTCACTTCCAGAGTAAACTCGTCACACCTAACTTCGTCACTCACGAAGATCAATAGTCCGTATCCACCATCCTCCTCGTTAACGTAGGCTCCTGAATTACCAGACCAGATAGCTTCTCCTTCGACAGAAAATTCCTCTACGGCACCTATCCCTCTTGCGCCTAGTAATGTTAGCAATATGCCAACTGCAAACACCGCCACCCCTATTCCGAGGGTCAACTTCGCTCCGTTGTGCATGAAGCCCCGGAGGGACACCATCTAACAAATCAACCGGTAAACACAGATAGGCACGTCAAACTCGCATCCACTTCTCTGAATTCCGTCATATCGATTGATGTGATCGAGAACCCAGCATCCATCATCATCTGCCTCGCTTTTTTGTAACCCTCGGCCATGATTATCCGGTCACCGTAGGCGATGGTATTGGCCGCGTAACCCTCCTCCTCCGGAATCCAGATGACCTCCTCTGCGAAAGCCAGGTCACTCTCCTTCAGATGCCCTCTGGCAGCGACCATGGTGCCGACCCTCGGGCTCGAGCAGACCGTTGTCAGGTGCAAGGTGCTCTTCGGAACATCGAACAACTGCACGTCCATACCGACACCTCTGGCGTGCTCTGCCAGGAAACTGGCGCCCTCACTGTTAGTCCTAGTAGAAATGCCCACGAGGAAGCGGTCGTCGTAGAATACTACGTCTCCACCGTCCAATGTCGCACCATTGGGCATCCTGATAACCTCGAAGCCATCTTCCAGGTGCTCTGCCACTGAATCCTGCTCCCCTTCTCTGCTTGGGTGGCCTAGGTTCGGAATCAGCGCCACGTCATCCAGGATCACGGCCGCGTCCTCGACAAAACTGCAATCGGGATAACCCTCCAATGGAGGGAGGGTGACGACTTCTGTTCCATGTGCCCTCAATGCCGCGAAATACGCCTCTTGCGCACCCCTGGCGGCTTCATAGTCAGGCACTCTGGTTCCCAAGAAACTGGACACGGCGTCTGCGTAACTCGGAGAGACCTCCCGAGTCAGCGCTCGCCCCCTTGTTCTATCGAACGTTCCCGGCACGAGCGCCCCTCGGCATGTCCATTCATAACGATTAGGAGAACGGAACCCGTTTTCCTGAATCCGGAAACCCCTGACCCATCCATTATGGACGGACACGAGGGTGGAATGGCTGTAGCGAGGACTAGTGATGAGGGATCTGAAAGAACTTCTCGAAGCGAGAAATCGACATATCAGTAACTCGCTATCCATAGCACACGGCAAACCACTCCACATAGTGAGGGGGGAGATGCAGTACCTGCACTGCTCGGACGGCACCAAGTACCTAGACCTCGTCAACAACGTCTCCCATGTCGGTCACTGTAACCCCCATGTGGTCGAAGCCGGCCAGAGGCAGATGGCCGTTCTGAACACTAACAGCAGGTACGTGTACGAGGAGCTAACGAAGTACCTGTCCCGACTATCCTCCACCCTTCCTCGGGCCTTGACAGTGGGCTTCTTGGTAAATTCTGGGTCGGAAGCCAACGAACTGGCAGTCAGGCTGGCCCGCTCATACACTGGGAACCACGACATGGCCGTGATCGAGGGGGCATATCACGGACACACGGGCATGCTGATTGAACTCAGCCCGTACAAGTTTCGAGGCCCCGGAGGGAGAGGCGAGCCAGAGCCATGGGTACACGTCCTCCCTATCCCCGACACCTACCGCAGGCCCGCTGCCGACTTCCCACTAGAGGCCAGAGAGGGGTTGAATGAGGCGGGACCATTGGCCGGGCTGCTAATCGAGTCTATGCTCTCGTGTGCCGGGCAGGTCCCCCTACCATCTGACTACCTACCAGAAGCCGCCTCGGCAGTCAGGAATCAAGGGGGGCTTCTGATTGCAGACGAGGTCCAAGTAGGGTTCGGTAGGGTGGGAACGCACATGTGGGCTTTCCAGGAGACTGGCGTTCTCCCGGACATCGTGGTGATGGGAAAGCCGATAGGGAATGGACACCCGATGGCGGCGGTCTTCACAACACCGGAAATCGCCTCTTCCTTCGGAGATATGGAGTTCTTCAGCACCTTCGGCGGTAACCCCGTCTCATGCGCGATTGGCATGGCAGTGATGGACGTCATCGAGCATCAGGACCTGATGTCTAGGGCACGGGTTCTGGGGAAACGACTCAAGGACGGACTCGACTCTTTGATGAAGGAACACCAACTGATTGGGGACGTGCGCGGCCGCGGCCTCTTCCTAGGAGTCGAGATGGTAAGGGACAGAGGCACACTCGAACCGGCATCACACGAGGCGTCGTCAGTAGTGGACTCGATGAGAGATCGAGGCATCCTTCTGAGCACAGATGGTCCCTTTCACAATGTCATCAAGATCAAGCCTCCAATGGTTCTGAACGAAGAAGACGTCGACCGGACGCTGACTAAACTTGATGCGTGCCTCTCAGACCTACATCCTTAGGGAATAAACGTGTATGGAGTGGTTCCAACGAACACTTTGGAATGATTGGATCGACGCTACTCTTCTTCCCATTCAGGCTCCCTGAAGAGCCGCACATCCCCGATGCCCTGTGCCTTTCCCAGTTGGAAGATGAGACCGGCAACCATTGCAAGAACGATAATCTCCAATCCGAAGAAGGGGATCCACGACTCCCCTGATCCCGATGAACTCGAATCGCCCGTTTCGTTGCCCGGCTCAGGAGGAACTGGCTCCTCCATGGGCTCGATATTAATCGTCCCCACCATCCCAAGGCTCTCATGGGGCTCGCAGACGTATTGGTGGGTCCCGTTGGTCCCAACTTCGAATGTGAATGTGTAGTCAACGTTTCTTGAGGCATCCCCCGTATCGAACAAGCCGTCCTCTGCCACCGCGTTGTGAGCGAGCAGCTCGCCACTCCAGAAGAACCGCACAGAGTCTCCTTCCGTTATGGTGATTGAAGAAGGAGAGAACCTCAGATTCGTACTGTCCACGGTTACCACCACCTCCTCGGAGGTTGAGGACTCTGAAAGTGACCCAGGAACCATCACTACCATCAGAATAGTGACTACCAAAGGCAGGGTTTTCATCGAACTCATCAGGATGTATGCGGTATACACCCTTTGCGGCTTTTTGCATGAAATACCGAGCATTTGGGCCAGATTATGATATGGTTTTGCATCCAGTGGGAAAGCAAGGTGGAGAGAAATGGAGCCTAAGATGAGTGAGAGAAATGAGCAGAACAGGAACAGGGCCACGGTCGGAGTGATCACACTCGCAGTCGTATCCCTTCTGGCCGGGGCCTCGGTAGCAGCGACCCTGGAGGATTATGCCGCACCGAGGTACGCAGAGGAGGACCCCTTCGAGGGCGCAGTCGACGATGCGACCGGAGAGGACACTTGGGAGGAGAAGGAATCCGATGAGAGACCAATGGGAAAGCACATCAGGAAGGCCATGAAGAATCGAATGAACGACAGGATGGAGGATAGGACAGAGCACTTGGAGAAGAGAATCGACATCGACTCCAACCTCATCATAGCCTTCCAATTCTGCCTGGACAGCCCTGAATGCGCAGCAGATGACGAATCACTGACCCAGATGGTCGACAAGCTAACATTCGCAGTAAGCGGAATGCAGGCCAAGATAGATGGCACCGAGACAACCGTTGATTCGGATGAATCGGAATCCCGCACGGAAGAGAAGAATCAGGAAATCTGCAAGCAAGAGGGCAGTGAGCCCGATGAAAGGGAGTACTGCTACGTTGCAGACTACAAGGACTGGGACGAAAGAAAGGACTGGGACGAAACCAAGAGGATGGAGTTCGCAGAGGAGAAGGCGGCCCAACTGAGGGCAGCCCAGGAGGCAATCTCCTTCTGCATTGAGAGCGAGTTCTGCTCTGCCGACTCACAGACAATAGAGACCACCCTTGAGCACATGAATTCACGAGCAAATCACCACGCGGAGTGTGCAGACGACAGAAGATGCACTCGGGACCATGACACGAGGAAGGGATTCCGAGGTAGAATGGGAGGGGTACTTTGCAAGATGTTGGATAGGTGCGAGGATCGTGAAAGGGGCGCCCCCCCCTCCATAGAGGTAACACAAGAGATGTGTGAGTCCAGGATGGGAGTCTGGACAGAGGCCGCAGATCGCGGTGAAGGCGTATTCTACTGTGAATGGAGTCAACCGGATGAGGAGCCAGATAGAGAAGACGGCCCCGAGGCCGATGAGAGGGAAGACGAGGAAGAGTCTCCCGATAACCAAGAGGAGTGCGAGGCCAACGGAGGAACTTGGTACGAGGACAGGCAGCACTGCCACACCGAGTGATTCCTTCGAGGTTACCGGCGGCCCGGTGTGAGCGCACCGACCCTCCTAACATTCACATCTACGGCGTGACCGCGATATCCATGGATGACACCTCCGGAGACGAACTCGCAGGACCAATGGACAGAGTTGCTAGAATCACGCTCACCCTAGGGGGTTTCATGCTGGTACTACTGATTGCAGCCCCGTTCACATTCCAGCTAGAATCATCTGGCTACTTCGCTTCTTACGTTATCTACTCCCTATTCCTGACAAGCATTGGCGTAATCATCGGTGTATCGCTGATGTGGCTCAACGACCCCCGAAGAAAGCCCATGCCCGAGGTGAAGGCCCTTGAAACGAGTAGGCCAATGTTATCTGAGGCCCAGAAGAAGGTCGTCGATGCCCTTTCGGCAAACGGCAACTCAATGTGGCAGGCAGAACTAGTTCGCGAAACAGGATTTACCGATTCAAAGGCCAGCCGACTTCTCTCTCGTATGGAGGCAGAAGGCCACATTAGGAGGATTAGAGACGGCATGGGGAAGCGAGTTGAGCTAACGGCGGTGGAATCCTGACATCAGAAGCAGATAGAGACCGAATGATGCCAATCATCGTCGGCCTTGCGGTAGTGATTCTCGCGATATCCCTCAGAAACCTCATGTCTATGGAGAACTCACTAGAGGAAGGAAGAGGGCCCCAAGGAGAGATTCTGTTCATGACTCTCCCAATGATGGTGCTAATAGCCGCTCTGATGCTCTTGATGGCGAACAGGTCTGGAAGGGATGCATCCCGACTAATCACAGATCACCTGCCAATCACGGCATTGATGGTAGCGATGTTCATCCTCGGCATGCTGATCGAGCCCCTGATTCCACGACCAGATGGATTACCCGGGGATGCCCTAGGAACCGTCTTCCTTCTAATCCCGATACTGCTCATCGCCCTCATGATATTCCCGAGTGGCGAGACAAAATCTGACGAAGAGGAATAGAATGCCTCAATCCCACAGAGACCCGACATTGGAAACCTCTCTCCAGGAAGCACTAGATTCGGGGCATTCGGTTTGGGCAGTGGGAGATATCCACGGCTTCCGCGAAGAATTCGAGGAACTTCTGGTAAAACTCGACCTTTCTGATGGTGACTTAGTTCTATGCTTGGGCGATTTGATCGACAGAGGCCCGGATAGCCACGGGGTACTTTCTATTGTCAGAGACAGTGCACACATCTTCTCAATCAAGGGAAACCACGAGCTAATCATGTCAGAGGCTCTCTCCTGGAATGGCCACCGTCAGGATTTCTGGATTGAAAAGGTGGGTGGCAGAGAAACCTTGGAATCAATGGGCTTGACTCTGAATGAGCAGAGAAAGCAAGCCATCGAATGGTTAGATTTCACAGACAGCCTACCAACCGAAGTGGTCCTAGATCGCTACCGTTTTGCCCACTCCGGATACAGTGCGAAAACGCCGTTGGACGACCAGTCCGACGAGCAGCGTCTGAAGTCACGCGAAGTCTTCCTTGCACACAGCCCACTGGACCCACTGAGACAGATTGTCGCCGGCCACACTCCAGTCCAGATGCTGTTCAAATTCGATGTGGAGCCGCCCAGAAGCGGAATCTGGAGGAGCCCGGTAAAACTGGAAGACGGCCGAGAGGCCGCAGTGCTGATCGACACTGGGATAGTCCTTAGGGACACCGACCAAAGGCCAAGAATTTCCGCATACGAGATAAAGACCGGGCGAATAGAAGAGGTAGAAAGGATAAATCAGAACCTAGATTGATTGAATCTCTCTATCAACTTCTGGCCGCTCTCCCAGCCGCCTAGCCAGAGCGAAATGGAAATCAGAACCACCTGACCCACTCCCCTCAGTGCATGCCAGTGTGATGCATACGTCTTACCATCGAGAGGGATGTCGTTGATCCACATGTTTAGATTCGCCCAGTACAGGGCCACAAGCATCAAAGTCACGCCAAACGCAGCCTCCTCCCTGAACCATGGTAACGCGACTCCGATGCCTAGGATTATCTCGAACACGCCACTGGCGTAGACCCAGAATCTGGCATTACCGAGGACCTCCGGAACTATGGGTTCGAACCAGGACGGATCGCGGAAGTGCTGTACGCCCACCCAAGCTATCCACAGGCCATATGGAACGGCAATCAGATTCACCAGCCAACCAGCCATCGAATCAGTCCGATTCTTCGCGAACTAGGGTGAGATGTAGCGCGACTCCCACAGGCATCAGCATTACTCCGAAGAAGACAGAACCGGCAGAGACCCACCTCTCAGTCCCCCTTTCCACGCACCTCTTCCACATCCATCGAGTGATGAAAATGTCTCCTGCTACCATGTGGGCCCATGCCGCTGAAGCCCCAGCAGGGGTGCCGAGTATCCCAACCAAACCGTCCATAATGTTCAGAGGGTCAGCGAAACCTCCTGCTAGGTCGATTAGGCCCTGGGGATCGGAAGCAATGATGGCCCACCAAACCAGAATTGGCCCGACGAAGCACCATGGGCCACGCATTATCATCTGAGTCCTCTCGTGCTCCGGATAAACCAGCATTGCCAACCAGAATGGACCTACCCACATTGTCGATAGGAAGAATGCGATGTCATACAGATCCATGGTGCTCCCTCAACTGCTCCTCACTTTGAGTTTCGGCCTTCGGAGGTCTTCAAACCAAGGATCAGCACCGTTCCAATCCGGCTCGATGCCCATGTCGGCGCATATCATCTTAGCCGAAATCCTCCCACTCTCCAGGATGGTCGGGAGGCCGCTTCCAGGATGGGTGCCCCCTCCGACAAGATACAGCCTTTCTAACTCCTCGAACTTGTTTTGGGGTCTGCGCCAAAGCATCTGGTCGAGACCGTGCGCTAGATTGAATACTGCCCCCTTGTATATGTCGCGGGACGCCCAGTCATCTGGTGTCACAATGGTCTGGGAGACGATGTGATCCTTCAGGTTTGAGAATCCTAGGCTCTCCATCTGCCGCAGAATCACATCCATGTAGTCGTGCTTGATATCTTCCCAGTCGATTCCCGGGTGGCTGATGCTTACGGGAACCAGGACGTAAATCGTCGAGTGGCCCTCAGGCGCCATCGAGGGATCGGTAACGCAAGCGTTCTGAACGTAGACTGAAGGATCGTCCCAGGTGACTTTGTTCTCTGTGACCTCTTTCAGGTTCTTCTGGTAGTCCTTTGCAGCGTAGATTTGGTGATGCGGTGTGTCATACACCTTGTCCACCCCTAGGTAGAGCATGTACGTGGAGCAGGAGTATGACTTCTGTTCTAGCTTCTTGTTTGACCACCTCTTCCGCATCTCGTCAGGAACCAAACCCTTCATCCCGGTAGCGAAGTCAACGTTCATGACGAAGCGGTCAGCCGTGTAAGTGCCCTCATTGGTCTTGGCGCCCACAACCTTCTTCCCTTCGAACACGAACTCGCTAACCGGCTCATTGAGACGAATTTCCACCCCCAGACTTCTTGCAATTTGACCCATCTTCTGGGTTATGGTTCCCAAACCCCCCTTGGTGTGGAAAACGCCATGCTCGTACTCTAGGTATGCAAGTATGGTGAAAAGGCTGGGAGCGTGGAAGGGACTCATTCCCAGGTATTTTGTTTGGAAAGACATGGCCAACTGCATCCTCTCGTCAGGAAACATTCGAGCTAGGTCGGAGGCAACGCTTCTCCAAGGCCTCAGTACTCTAGCCACCCTAAATGCGCGCCTGTTCATCAAGTCCATCGGACCTCTCCAAGGAGCGTTGAGGCAGTTCTTCGAGAGCCTCATCTTGGTGCGGTTGTCTTCGATGTACCTCCTGAAACCAGCAGCGTTCTTCTCTCCGCAGAGATCCCTGATCTGTGAAACCATGTCCTCTAGGTCTGTGTTAGCGTTGAGGCTACCACCTGCTCCGAATACGAGTCTGTAGTTCGGGTCGAGAGGTATCAGTCCTAACTCCTCGTGAGCATCCAGACCGAGCGCATCGAATATCTCCTCAGCGATTTCGGGATAGTGGAAGAACGTCGGACCGTTGTCGAACTTGTAACCGTCCTTCTCGAAGACTTTGGTCCTCCCACCTACACCACCAGTCTTCTCAAGTATGGTTACGCTGACTCCAGCCTTGGCAAGTAGCATGGCACAAGACAAGCCACCAGGACCGGCGCCCACGATTATCACATCACTATGCGCTGTCATTATTCACACTCCATGCCAAAGCCCTCTCTGAACTCAACCAGCGACGGACCCATCTCAGCAATCAACTTGACTTCCGGATGGGTTCTGATTACCAAACCGTCCATGTACATCAAAGAACGTATGATTGGAAAGCCCTCCTCGCCGAAGTCGGCACCAGCGTCCTCTACAGCTGCCCTAACCGTCCTCATCATCAGGTCAGTAAGGCTCTGCTCGCCCACGCTCTTTTCTCCAAAACCCTCGTAAATCTCCCCCATCTTGGTCCTGAAGCGCTTCACCCTCTCCTCGTCAGGCCTCTCGTCGGCCAGATCCAATAGCGCCTCGAATCCAGAATCAAGACTACCCTCCGATAGCGCCTCGAAGAACTTGAACAATGATAGACTAACTTTCCGGGGCGATTCGCAGATCGCTCCATTGTCTATGAAAACGAAGTTTCCATCCTCGTCTACGATGCAGTTCCCTGGATGAAGGTCACCATGGAATGTACCCACTCCGAACATGTAGGCACCTTGAATCCTGAACAGCTCAATCAAGTGGTCCCATCGAAGGCCTTGCTGATCGATGTACTCCTCTAGGGTCTTGCCCCTCACAAACTCGGATACAAGCACATGCTCGTTAGAAATCTCTGGATAGTACTTCGGAAACCTGAGCCTAGGCATCGGGAAGACCTCTGATAGCCTATTTTGTATTGCCTCCAGTTCGGCGCCCCCCTTGATCTCGTTTCGCAGGTTTAGCTCCCTCGTCGTGTAATCCTCCACGTGCCTGAGAAGTGCCATGGGGTTGCCCGCCCTCCTGAGCTTCGGAGACAGGGTTATGGCCACCCTCATCAGCCTCATCAGCCTCTTCACGTCTCTCTGAAAACTCTCCCTGTGATTGGCCTTCACCACCTTGACCACGACATCCTCTCCGTTGGTCAGGGTGGCTCTGTGCACCTGGCCCACCGAAGCAGCTGCAAACGGCTCCACATCGAACCAGGCAATCGAATCTTGGAAGCCTTCTGGGACCCTCTCTCGGAGAATGAGGTCGACGTCCTCGGAGGGGATGGTCGATGCATTCCTGTACATCTTCTGCAACTGTCGGCACTTATCGATGCTTAGAATGTCTGGCCTCAGAGCGAATATCTGAGTCAGCTTCACCGCTAGAAGGCCCTGCCTCTGTATCCAATCCAAGTCAGCTGGGCCATCCTTTCGAATCTCCCTGTAGAACCTGAGAAATGTTAGGAGTCGCATGACACGCCCAAAACGTCCCCCATTTCAAATTCTGTTTTCTATTCTTTCAGAATCTCCACCAGCTGGGAAGCACCATCATCCAACTCACACTCCCAAATAGTGTGAACTCTCCATCCGATTCCTCGTAGCGAGGACTCCTTCTTCCTATCTCTCTCGACGTTCTTCTCGAACTTTTTACTCCAATAGTCGACGTTAGATTTGGGAATATCCATATTGCACTTCGGGCATCTATGCCAGAAGCAACCGTGCACGAAGACAGCCACCTTCCTACCAGGAAAGGAAATGTCCGGTCTGCAGATGTACCGCCCCCCGTCTTCATCGATTCTCCAATGGAGCCGGTAACCCGGAAAACCAGCGGTTCGTAGGAGCCTTCGGACGATTAATTCAGGCCCAGTATTGGTGGACTTGTTCGCGACCATCACATTGTGAACGGCTGGAGAAGATGCACGGGGCACCTCCATACCCATCACTCATCTTCCAAATTCCAACTCATTAGTCCGGTAAGTGCTAGCATTCCCCAAATGAACAGAGGTGGTACAGGTATCCCCTCCCAACCTTCCAATCCTAATGCGGTGCAAACAACGAACCAGACCCAAATAGGCCCTGCCAGAGCAGCGGCCAGCCGTGCTTGCTCTTGACCCGATGTAAGGAAAGCAGCGTATGCAAGATAGGCTGAAATTACAAGAAACACTCCAGCCCTATCAACTTCAGCATCTACCGAAAAATCGGTTTGCGCCATGACTCCAACTGCTGTGTGGAGTACCAACACAATTAGCAACCAAATTTTGGGACTCAAAATCACCTTTGCATCCATTTCACTCACCGTCCTTCCCGATTCCAACCATCCAATACTTCGGATTCATTATTTGCTTCGCTTCCATACCGGCATGCTACCAAAGGAGGAAGATGAACTATTTCTTCTGTTGATGACTCAATTGTTCCAATTCAGCACGCCCACTAGGGCCGGCATCCCCCATACCATTAGTGCAGGGCCGATCTCGCCCATGGTGAACCCGTTGGACATGAACTCTAGTCCCATAGCCATACAGACGATGAACCAGACGAACACAGGACCACAAATCACAGCCGCCAGCCTCGCCTGCTCCCGACCCTCGGTCATGAAAGCAGCATACACTAGGAAAACCGAGATCAGCGACATGAAGCCGAGGGTTGCTAGAATCCCATCGAGGTCTCCATCATGCGCGATTGCATTGCCGATGACCCCCAGTCCAGTGTGAGCAATCAGAGTCAGAATCAGCCACTTTTTCGGTTCCATCATCCATTCGTAAGGGTCTTCCATGTTTTTCCGTGTAACCTACGGGAGATGAACATTCAGCCTACAGGGTGTCTGGGCCACCCATGGGCATCGGAGCGAGTGGCTCGTCCCTGAGTGAGGGACCGATAGCCATGGTCCCGTAGATGCCGATTTCTCCTCCGACGTTGTGGGCGTGACCGAACCAGACCCTGCCGTGCTGGTCTATCACGATGTCGTTGAAGTCCCCGAACCCGCCACACCTGTTGTAGCCACAGCCAACAGACGTATCCAACGGGTCACCCCATGCATTGACCTGAACTGTGGTAAGCAATGGGACGTCACTGAACGCGTCCGTGATCACGGTGATATAGCCGTTCCAAGTGTCTCCCCCGGAGTCTCCCAGATACGCTAGGGCAACCTTGCCTGCACTCCCTGCGGTTATCACCGGGAACCCCGTTCCGTTCAGACCGATGGGAGGGGCGATCATGACTGCGTCGCTCCAGGTGTCGCCCTCGTCCAACGAGTAGGAGTAGTAGGGCATGTTGTCGAACCCCATCCAGAACGCATGCACGTTGTCCTCGGAGTCCGTTGCCACCTGCGCCTCCTCGAAGTTCCAGGTCTCGGCGGTGCCGCTGACCTCGGTGGGGAGCGGGTGCTCCGTCCATGTTATGCCCCCGTTGGTGCTCCTGTAGATCGAGTAACCCTCACCCCCGTTGCACCCCCTGTTGCCTCTGTAGAAGTTACCATTCTCGCTTCCCGTGATGTGACCCGTGAGCCCACCGCTGTCGCAGTTCGATGGTGTCCCGGGGAGCTCTGGGCCCCAAGTCAGCCCTCCATCGTTGCTCGCCGAGCACACTGGATAGGGGTAGTTGCCGTTGACGCAGAAGACCCAGGTGGTCTGGTGAAACGCTGCTGGATAGGGGGAGGAGGCTATTGTCTGGTGGTCCTGTACAGACCAGCCCGTGGCCACAGAAGGCCCGACCCAGCTCTGACCCTCGTTGTCGGACCACTCGACGGTCATCCCCAACAAGGCATGCATGTCGAACTTCATGATTCGGTCAGTCCAAGGGTCGACGTACACGTAAGGGTCGTTGCTGTTTGGGACGGGCAAGAGAGCGCTGTAAACGTCCTCGCATGAGTACTCGCTCAAGTTCGTCATTCCTATTAGACCGGAGCACCTCACTATTGCAGTTGATCCAGCCGGTCCGTTACCCCAACTCGTCATATACAGGTTGTCCAGAGAAGTGACTCCAATTGTCGGCTCGAATGTCGTCATGCCTATGCCGTAGTATGTCCCAACGGCACAGACAGGGGCATTGTCTCCGACTAGGACGGAGGTGCCGTTGAACAGATCGGAGACCTTGGTTGCGTCTGTTGCATTCCCATAGTGGTACCATGTCGTGTTGCTGATGGAACCTCCGCTTTCGGAGCAAAGGGAGCCAAACAGATTGACTTCCTCCAGCACCTCCTCCTCCTCACCGAAGCAACCCGCTAAGGAGGCCATAATCAGAAGCGACACCATGCTAAGAGCAGCTACACGCACGCTCTACCGGCCTACCCCTTCCTACATCAGTTCAACGGATGGCGGTTGGTTTCAGATTCGACAAGGGGTTTTGTTGAAATCACATCACGTGAACGGAGAAACCGTGAGATATGTCCCATTTTTGCTGATGGCGTTTGTAATCAGTGCCCCCGGGTCGGTCGGGGTGATTGAGCAATCACGGACCATAGACCTCACGAAGATGAGCTCAGAATTGGCATCAATGATCTATTCGGAAGGTGAAATAGAGGCAATTGTTCAATTCCACGAATCACCAAGTGATTTGACATGGGAGAGCGTTGAATCAATCGGAATCGATGTCATCTCGAAGATGAGCGTACTTCACGGGGCCCTCGTTGCAGGAAGTGGGGCAGAGATATCCGAACTCTCCACGAGGTCCTTCGTTAGTCATATCGAGGCAAACGTCCCGATAGAGCACTTCTACTTGCCCGGCGATCAGGACGACTACGAGTCAATGATGCACGAGACGGTAAGGTGGGTCAATGCCAGCCTAGCATGGCATAGGGCGATAATAGGAACGGATGGGGTGGTAAAGACCGAGAGCGACCTGTCTCTCTCGGAGTACGACGGAAAAGGCGCTACTGCAGTAGATCTCGATACGGGAATAGACGGAGAACACCCGGACTTCGATTGTGGAGAGCCTTGGACGGGAGAGAAGCTGATATGGTCGGCAAAGTGGACAGGGGTGGCTTGGGTAGACGCCCCCAATTGCAACTCGGACACATC
>CETB01057032.1_pt1 | contig 20453 bp, 15 predicted proteins | sample 356381 | NCBI WGS metagenome assembly CETB01 (sample SAMEA2622545, study PRJEB7988) | marine metagenome | biome: marine biome (ENVO:00000447); feature: deep chlorophyll maximum layer (ENVO:xxxxxxxx); material: "saline water (ENVO:00002010), including plankton (ENVO:xxxxxxxx)" | depth 155 m | reverse complement strand
TGTTTATTCTGAATCTCCAAGTTACTGTAATTTCATCTCCAGCCCAACTGTATGATGAAGATTCCATTGTAACCAAATTTTCTGGGTCATGTGCTTCAGTGAACAAAGACAGTTCAGAGAATGCGAGTTCAACGACACCGCTTGAGGATTCCATTCTCAGTCTGGATTCCGCGAATGCTGCTCCGGTTGACTGTGACACACTATGTGTAGAAATTGCTTCAATGATGTCACCGTTAGGATAGAGGCCTTCCGGACTACCGGTCAGAGAGAGAGTAGAATCATATCCAGATGCTGTGGTGATCAATAGGTCTGATAGCAACACTGCTCCTCCAGAATTAGCAGACATAGCCAAAGGAACATCAACTTGAGCTCCTGTACCTAAAGCAATACCTTGGTTCAATTCCCTATCGAAATTATCTGCACCTGCCAATGAGGTTTCCCAGTCATAGATGACATCCAAATTATCTAATTTGACATGAGTCCCGCTAGCTGCATTTTGATTTGAAATCTTGAAGTGGAATGTTGCCCATTCATTTCCGTAAGCATCAACGTGTGATGCTTGAAGAAGTGGGTTGTTCATCAAAGAGGTGATTGCAGACTTGAATGCGAACATAGGGAACACAGTCTCGTATGCTATGACGGATTGATTTGGCATTGTACCCAATGATACTTCCTGGCCACTTGCAGTCAATGACAAGTCGAAAGCACCTGCTGTATTGTCGGACATTACTACATCTGCAACTTTAACATCAGCACCAATTGGCAACATGAAACTGCCACCGCTTGCTTCTCCGTTAGTATTCAGAGTAATGGTGGATTCATCCATACCATAGTTAACACCTAGAGATGAACCTGCCCAGAATTCTGTCTGGCGACCAAAGGAACCGAAAGCAGGTTCTTCCATTGCCCATTCAATATCTCCGTCGTTAGCAATATCAATTGATACACCAGTAGCGCTATGGCCGAATTCTAGGTCAAACCAAATTTCGGATAAGCCACATGTGTTAGAGTATGAAACAATCGAAGAGAAACCAAAAATTGGATCCGCTGGAGTCCACTTTTGCCCGACTGTCAAATTGTGATTTGAGTTGTCCCTGAGGTTCAACTCAATTTTCGGAATTTCCGTACAATCATCAACTACTACCGGGGTTATTCCAACAATCGGTTGAGAAAATTTAGATGTATACAGAGTTGGATTGTATGAAGAATCTGCTATCGTTGGATTGTAGAATAATGGAATGTCTCCACCTGGAGATTGCCATACCCCATTTGTTATCATCGGGCTTTGAACAACATCTGTATCGTTCATTCCCGTTCCAACTCTTGTACCGATGGATAAGCCATGAAGTACCGCAGTAGAGAGCCTATACTGCCCAGTGTCGAAATCAAAGCGGAGGTCAATTACTGGATATTCAGATGACTCAATGCCCCATAGTTCAATGATTGGACCTTCAAGACCAGTCATTTGGTTTCCATCTCTGTCCAAAGCGATTTCAGTGGTTCCTGCTCTAAGAACGGAAACTGTCAATGAGTTTGTTGGCGTTGTTTCATGCTCCAATGTCAATACACCATATCCGTCTGGGAAGCCAGGGCTAGGAGATTGCTTTGGAGTGAAACCTTTCACGGTCATAGAACCAGATTGGGGCAGCGGGTCACCAATGCGGAAATCATCGATGAACCATCCAGGCATTGATGTATTCTCAGGAGTACCTGCGCCACTGTTGTGGCTCAAAACGAATTTTATTTGCACATACTTGTGAATGTGCTGATTCAGATTTATTGCGAGAGTTGACCAGCCATTTGGATTCTGAGTTGGATGAGTTGACTCTCCGCCCAATGCGTAATCAGTTCCTGTAAGACTGTCACAATTCTGAATCTTACCATTTCCGCTACCAATAGGGTATAGCCCATTTGCGTAACTTACTCCAGTAGAGTTAGTCATATCGAATGGAATGTAACTCCAGCCCACCTCAGGAGGAGGGAATGAAGATGATGAAGAATTCCTAACCATCACGTACCCACAGTCAAAGTAGGTATTGGTTGGGTTTGCACCTGGATTAGTCTGCGTCCAATGCATTCCGTGCCAGCTTGAGAAACGTGCAATGTAGGACCCTGGGTCTACCTCCATTTCAGGGGTTATCATACTGTATGAAAAGCCAGAACCTAAGTCGTCATCAGTGTAATCGTTGTTGAAATCGTACATGTTTGTACCCCAACAATCATTTCCAGTGTTACAATTATCATTTAGTACAGTTCCTTCGGCTAGAGTCCCATGCTGCCATCCAAAGCCATCAGCCACTGGCGGAGATATGTCTATGAATTCAGATCCTGTTCTCTCAAAGTCTGTTGAGAAACCACCGCTGACTAAACTTACTGTCTCGTCGTGATATGTGAAATCTGTGAGTGTTGAGTACTCGGTTTGTTGATTATTGTAAACTGGATCCCATACAAATTGCGAGGTTTCAGAATTGATTGTATTGTAAGTTTCGTGGGTAGCCATGTCTGTAGAAACTTTCACCGATGCACTTGTAACCGTGTCACCTGAAGGGATAGTTACAGTTCCATCAACAATATTAGTATAATCTGGACCATCTCTAACTTCAACGGTTACTTCGCTATCTCCGCCGCTAAACGTTGTCACATTTGCTGCTCCAGCAATTGGAGCAATCAACATAATACATGTGAAAACCAAAGCGGTAATTGCACTTTTTCTGTCTGTCATGGGGCTACCCTCTTACCTGCCCAATCAAATCGGGCATAAAAGACCGACGGGGGAGTGTCTATTCGGGTTCCCCCCTTAAGGGGGGGACCCGTAATCTGTCAGAGTTTTACTATTCTCGAATTAGAATAACAATCAGAAGCGAGGTGCTGCAAGCCACCTACCCTCTCTTCAGAGCGCTCTAACCACTCCTTATTTGCAACAGTTGTTGGTTTACTCGGACCAAGCGCGTCACATACCTCTGGCCCTTCACTGATTTCTAAAGTTCCAATATTCCTCGCCATAGTCATTATTGTCACCTTATCGAATGCTAGTAACGGACGTAAAGGGAGCAGTGGGGTTACGATTTCTACTCCGCCTAAATTACCAAGGGTTTGGCTAGATACTTGTCCTAAATTTTCTCCAGTTAATACATGAGTTGCATTGATTTCCTGCCCCCTAATCGTTGCAATAGAATTGAATAATCTCTTCATGTGAATAAAATACTCTGTATGATTCCATTTTTCTGTAAACAAAGCAAGATTTTTTGCTACGGGAACTACTACTAATTCTCTAGAGAGGTTTTCTCTTGCTAGTTCTCCAAGTTTGCCTTCACTCTCAAGCAAATGCCTGAGTAATGCAATGGTTTTTTGCTCCCCCTCTGGACCGGTAATAGGCTCCTGGGATGCATGAACAGGGTAGATTTTCCACCCCTGCATCAGCATGCGTGCAACTGCTACAGGAGAGTCTATTCCCCCGCTTACAAGAGCGATACACACACCGGCCATACTTAGATGGTGAATCATATACCTCATCAAATCTTAGTATAAATTGGGTAATTAGTACATGGATTCAAGGAGTTGATGCCCTCAGCATCACTCAATGGAACCTTACAGTACCGAACCTGTAACCTTGATTGAAGAAGTATTTCCCCAGGATACAAATTCATACAACACCTTGTTTGGTGGAAGATTGTTATCCCTTATGGATAAGGCTGCGGGAATTGTTTGCGCAAAATTTGCGCACCGTGAATTCGTAACAATTTCAATCGATACTTTGGAATTCAAAGCTCCAGCAAAGCAAGGCGATTTAATCGAAGTAACTGCAAAGATTGTTTTCACCTCGAATAGAACTGCTTGCGCTAAGGTAAATGCCTGGGCAATGAGCAAATCGGATTGGACAAAAACTGAAATTTGTCAAGGTTATTTCTTCATGATTGCAATAGATTCCATGATGCGTCCGATTCCAATTCCACAATTCAATCCCGAATCAGATGAGCAAAAGGCCGATTGGGAAACTGCACAAGCGATTAGAGCGCACATGCTTTCTCAAAGAGACAAGTAATCAATCATCGATTCTCGGTATTGATGCTACATCTTCAGGATTCTTAGCATCGGAACTAACTAGATCCTTGAAACTAGATGGTATATCTGGTTTAGGACTAATGTGTTCCATCATTTTGTCAACTTCTTCGTCGCTAACATTTCCACCTTTGCTCTTGGCAAGATTTTGAATAGATTCAGCAACTTGAGATTGACGGTTGTTTTCTGCTTGAAGACGAATTGCATCACTTGTTTGAGATTTTGTTCGCTTTCGTAAAAATCTCTTCGATATTTTGCTAGCTCTTCCCAGTGTCGGGCTGATTAGTTCAGCGATAACTGACCTGCCGCGCAAGGTTCCTCCGCTAGTCTTTCTGACCTTTAGTCGACGAGTCTTTGGCTTAGCGACCAATTTGCTCATCTTAGGATAACGTTCACGAGGCGATTCGATTTCTTCAGGGATAATCTCCGCTTCAAGCGGTACTTCCCTACGGGCAGAAGCGACTAGAGATGGAACTTCTTCCTCGACAATTGGTTGTAATGGAGTATCTGGAGAAGAGAAAGACTCGGGCCCTGCATTCGGTATATGTGCACCATTTGATCCCACGAATGAAGGCAAAAACTCGGTAGGGATTGGTGTTGGTTGGGGCGGCATTGATTGTGAAAAACCTGAAGGGACATTTTGTTGGTTTAACATTTCATAGGAAGGGACTCCTGCTGGCGGAGTTCTGTGTACTTGATTGTATGCCGATTGATTAGCAGGTTGCTGCCAACCATTTTCCATAACCTGATTTCTTTGGGTAAAGAGATTGGCTTTTGAGCGTGCCAATAACCCTTCAGAGATTTGGGGTTCAACTTCAGGTTCATCCTCCCAAATGGGAATATCTAGGTCTTCGATTACTATCGCTGGACTTATCACTTCAGCATCGAATAATTCTTCCTCATCCATCGAATCTAGGAAGTGAGAAATAACCGCTGAAGGGAAGACTTCTACTGGCTCAGGTATTACTTCCAATTCCTCACTATTAATCGAACGCGGATAGTCTGAATCGCTTACAATGTTATCCACACTTGCTTTGGCTTCCTCCAAAGTCATGCCATTTTGAATACGCTGTATCAAGGCACACAATCGCATAATTGTTAGATCTGGACCGTAAACTACGTGACAATCCTCTGCATTTGTGTCTATAATGAGGGTAGGTTGTTTGGTGATATAATGTGCTGCTGAAATCACAATTCCTGCAGCGCCAAGTAAAGCCTGAAATTTACCTGTGATGCCCCTCCACGCTACCCAAACGAAGATTAAACCAACAAATGCAAGCCAGCCTGGCACTAATGTTGTATCGTGATGATGGACCCTCTTTATCGCATTCAAACGGATGTCGAGTGCTTGTCCATTTCGGGATTCAAATGAGACCTGGTTCTCGTTTAAGGTAGCTCTGACCTTACCGCGAACTCCCCCCAGTGACAAAGAACGGAATTTTATCCCCGCTCCATTGACACTGAGCCCCTCTGGCTTCGTGTCCATAAGCATCCCGAACTGCCGAAGTCGAACCCGAGGTTATGAACCCACCGTTTTCCCCTCCTATGGAGGGGCCGTTCTTTGAGGTAGTTCAGGAAAGCCGAGTTAGTTTCGCACTTCCCATTATTCTAGGCTTAGAATCGAGTTGAGCAAGAAGTACTACTGGAGGGTTTTCTTTACGAATGAAAAGTGGAGATTCCCATGACACTTCTAACCCCGAGTCTATCGATTCAACCCTTCCAACTATGAATTGCAAATCAACACTAGCATGGACTACATCCCCTACCGCAAGAACCCTTTTCTGGAACGGTGAAATCTCTAACTGGATAGAACTTTTATCGTGTTTGTCTAAGCAAAGAGGAATAGAGATTCCCTTATTCTTGTCTTCAACTGAAGGATGAATGACCAGTGAACCACCGGTTAGGTGTTCTTCCTTGGTATTCCTAAGTGCAATACCTACTCTATCACCGGCGACCGCTTGTTCTACATCATCATCCATTACCTGCAAACTTTTGACAGTACCTGGGCCTTCTGAAGGCAATAGATACAATTCATCATGTACAGATACTGAGCCAGATTGAACATATCCAATCGCAACTAAACCAATTCCTTTGACATTGAAATGTTGGTCGATTGGAACAACCAATGGCTCTTGTTTCGCAGATTCTAAATCACTCGAAATGTTATCCATAAGGCCATACAATGCTCCACGTAATTCGATTCCGTCATCGCTACACTGCTGCCACGATGATAGCCCTGCTTGAGCAATGAATGCCTTGACTTGATCTTCATCAATCCATTCACCTTGTGGTGGATTGATGACATAAATTCCCTTACTAATTCCTGCAGCTGCAAATCCAACCAAAACTTCTCCGAATGTTGCATCGATGCCGGTTACTTCAAGCAAACCAACACGTGCAGCGCATAATGAATTGAAGAATGGGCGAATTCTTTCAGGCATTTTTGCAGGCCTGATTATCGACAGAATACGTGGACCTTCGGCTCCAGATTCCTTGTGAACGTAGGTGTGTACATCACGCTGGTCAGTTGCTTTGGCTACTGCCTTAGCCAACTCATCGCTACCGATCATCGCGATATTCAGTACTGTCATGGTACTGCGAGTTGGGGACTGTTCTTGAGCATACTGCAATCAAGACGTGTTTGTGATGCTTCTGAATTCTGAAAGGCGCTGTTCATATTCTTCAATGGACAGATTGCGGATACGTTCAGTGCCGAAATTTTCGATAGTAAATGATGCTGTCACAGTAGCATGAACTAATGATTCTGCCAATTCGTTGCGGCTTATTTCTCCCGTTTTTTGAGACAAAAACTGAGCCATTGCACCTGCAAAACTATCTCCGCAGCCTGTAGGATCTTTGAGTTGTGAAGTAGGATAGGAAGGCATCGAGATTTTACCCTCTGGATGTAGAGCCAAAACTCCATGCTCACCACGCTTGATAACCAATATTCCTCCTTCCTTCATTTCTAGGACGCTTTCTGCTGCTTGAATCAAATTATCCTCGGACGCTAGCATCTTTACTTCAGCATCATTCAATATCAGAATGTCTACTTTCTTCATGACGTTACGCAATTCATCATTTGCGATATTGATCCAAAGGTTCATCGAATCTAAAATCGAAACACGCCCTACCTCGGTTTGTGAGATGACTGAAGATTGTAGGCTAGGAGGTAAATTAGCACACATGAGAACTTTCGGCGCATTTTGATTTGCTGGTACTTTAGGTTGAAAACTCTCAAACACATTCAAATGTGTTTCATGAGTTATCGCTTCGGCCATGTCTCCATGATAGGAGCCTTTCCAACGGAATGTTTCTCCTTCACATTCCTCGATTCCACTTATTTCTAATCCTGATTGCCGATACCATTCAAGGTGCTCAGATTTGAAATCCTGACCAACCACTCCGACTAAAGCAACACCTTTGCCTCCGTTTTTCCGATTATGAAATGCAGCAGAGAATCCACCATAGGATGCAGAACCGCCCAATTCATTTTCTCGCGAACCCATCGGGGTTTCGAGTGTATCGTAGGCCAAGCTGCCAACGATTAGTACATCCATAGAATCATCCCAACAATTCTTGATGCTCATCGATGTAAGCGATCGTAATATCTCCTGCCAAGAAATCCTTCTCGTCCATAATCCTGCGATGTAATGGAATAAGATGGTCAACACCGGTAATGATAGTCTCGTCCAAAGCAGTTCTCATGCGCCGAATCGCAGATTCTCTGTCTGGGCCCCAAGCCAATAATTTCGCTAGTAAACTGTCGAAACAACCTGGCATCTCATACCCCGGATGAGCATGTGTATCGCATCTAATTCCGAATCCGGAAGGAAAGTGGCACTCCCATAAACGGCCCGGAGATGGGGCAAAATTGGTTGTATCTTCAGCATTCAATCGGCATTGAATTGCATGTCCTCTAATTGTAATATCATCTTGAGTTAGCGGCAGACTTTCACCCTGTGCAACTCTAATACCCAGCTCCACTAGGTTGTACCCAGTTATCAATTCAGTAACCGTGTGCTCTACCTGTACTCTGGGATTGACTTCGAGGAAGTAAAAATCACCATTCTTATCTCGCAGAAATTCGAATGTTGCTAGACCTTTGTAACCTACAGATTCGGCGCCTGCACAAACAAGAGCACCGACTTCAGCTCGCTTTTCATCGGTGAGCCACGGACCTTCTTCGATTAATTTCTGATGTCGGCGTTGAATAGAGCAGAATCTTTCTCCAAAATGTATCGCCTTTTCGCCATCTGCTAAAACTTGGAATTCAACGTGTTGTGCACCTTCAATATATTTCTCAACGAACACTCTATCATCACCGAATGCTGATTTTGCACGGCCTTGACATAGTTTCAATGCACCTTCAAATTCATTCGCAGCATGGACGATTTGCATACCGATTCCGCCACCACCGGCTGCAGCTTTGATAATCACAGGATAACCGATTACATCGGCCAATTCACTTGCAACTTCTGCAGATGATATCGGCTCGCTACTACCCTTTGCAGTTGGTAGACCTGCTGCTTCCATTGCTGCTCTAGCCTCTATCTTATCTCCGAGTAAAGTGATTACATTTGATGCAGGACCAATGAAAGTTATGCCTTCTTCTTCAAGGCGTTTTACGAAGTTAGCGTTCTCAGCAAGAAAACCATATCCCGGATGAACTGCATCGCATTCGAGATCTTTAGCAGCCTGAACTACAGCCTCGATATCCAAATATGAATCTAGAGGATTTGACCTCATTATTGGATAAGCGACATCGGCCATCCTAACCGGAAGAGATAGTCTATCTTCTCTACCATGAATAATCGCAGCTTCAATGCCCATGTCCCTCAGCGTTCTGAGTATTCTAAGAGCGATTTCTCCACGGTTCGCAATCAGCACGCGCTTGAATGCCATGTTAACCCCCAAACCTAACTATTCTATGATGAAAGCGGTTGAAAATTTCTCGTTAAATACGATTTATTTCACCGAATTGCGGAAACAAAGTGCACTTTTCTGTCGAAATTAGGAACTTTTGAGGGTCTTTGTTATAGGGTACCTAAACAATTGGATAATATGTCCGGTGACGCAATCACAGGAGCAGCCACTGTCGAGAGATTGGCGGGGCGTGACCTTAATCAAGATGGAAAAGTAATCAATTTAGTAATATGTGGGAACTCTAGATTCTACAATTATGAATGGATTGAAGACCAGTTAGAACAGTGGATAAAATGGAATGATTATCCGGATTTGATAATTATTGGAGGCGCTAGCGGAGTAGATTACCTCGTCGAAAGATGGGCAAATAATAATGCAATTCCAATGGCAATTTTCACTGAAGCCTGGAATGAGCCCCGTATTGGGCTAGAAGATTCAGGACGCCCTGAGGCAGCTCCCACACTCGGCGATAAGATGATGGAACGTGCCACACACCTAATCGCATTCCCTGGACCTAAGTCTAAATGGACTACTATTATGATTAATCGTGCAAGAGAAAAAGGGATACCTGCAATCTCGGTGCCAACTCCACCTGAAGGGGATGCAGATCAGTAAACGTCTCGTAAGTAACGCTTCTGTTCTTTCATCATTGTCTTCTCAATGAAATGAGTTGCATCGGCTTCCGACATTCCACCATGCTCAATAGCAATTTCAATTAAAGCACGGTGTACGTCCTTTGCCATGTACTGTTTGTCGCCACAAATGTAGAAATATGCTCCTCGCTCAAACCATTCCCAAACTTCTGCACCGTGCTCTTTGAGTCTGTGTTGTACGTAGATTTTCTCTTCTTGGTCTCTGGACCAAGCTGTAGTGTATCTATACATGTGACCCTCATCTAACCAATTCTCAATCTCATCCTTGTAGTAAAACTCGGTCTTTGAGGACTGGTCTCCAAAGAATAACCAATTCTTACCAGAACCTCCATCGTGAACTCTTTGTTCCATGAAAGCACGGAAAGGAGCAATTCCTGTTCCTGGCCCCACCATGATTATGTCAGTTGATTTGTCTTCAGGAAGAACGAATGACTTTGTTGGAGACATGAATACTCCAACATCGGTCTTATTCACTTTAACTTCATCAGCCATATAGACAGTACACAAGCCACCTCTGTCTCTACCGTGGTGTGAATATCGAACTATTCCAACAGTCAACTCAACAAATCCTGGGTGAGCATCATGGCTGCTGGCGATTGAATACAATCTCGGCTTTAACCTGTCAATTAATTCAATGAACTCTTCAGGAGTGTAATTTACATCGAAGTCATTCATGACATCGATGTAATCTCTAGACCAGATGTAATCTTCCATTGCATCTTTGTCTGTAGTCAGATTTTCGACTCTTTCTGTAGGATCGTCTCCTGGTATCGAAGGTAGAAGTTCGGCTTTAACCTCTAAATCTCCGCTCATCCATCCTGAACCTTGGCCTGCTACAGATTCACGATACCTTTCAATCATTTTCACGGTGATTTTCATCCCACTTGAACTGACCTTTTCAGTCAATGAATTGACAAATTTCTTGTTTACTCTATGAATTTCAAAATCCTTCTTGAGGGCTTCCCACAATGTTCTTTCGCCGTTGTGCGTATGAACAATGTGGTCTTGATTCCAGCCTGTTTTCTCTATTAACAAGTCAACAGTCAGAGGAGGATTTTCTGGAACTACGCCTAATGCATCTCCAACCTTGTAATCCATTCCCGAATCCCCCAAAGCAAATACGATATGTCGTGTCTCTTTCCTTGAACCCTCTCCATTCAAAACGAAACATTCTGTGATTTTAGTGGGGTATGGATTCTTCGCACTCCAACCGCTCTTAACTGCAGGTTTTTCTACAACGGCTGGCTTTTCTTCTACGACTGGAGTCGAAGGCTCAGAAGGTAGCGAAATTTGAATTGCTGCCATAGCAGGAATTACCTTGTCTACCCATAATTTCCATTCAGGTTCATAATCAACATCGCAAGTCTGTAAATCTACGACTTTTGTTGCACCTAATTCTAGGAATTTGTTATCCCAATCAATCCCAGCTTGACAATATTCATCGTATGAAGTATCTCCAATAGCGCAAACAGAATAGTTTACTCCAGATAATGAAGGATTAGTTGAACATGTCTCGTCCCATAAATCAGCGGCATTATCTGGCATTTCTCCTTCACCCCAAGTCGAAGTGATTATCAAAATTCTCTTGTGACGCGATAATTCAGATGCAGGATATCCGTCCATATCTAATACGCTTGCCTCAAGTCCATTCTTCTCGGCAAGTTTCTTGGTTTGATTTGCCAAATCTTCGGCGTTTCCTGTCTGCGTGCCAAAAAATATTGCAATACTGTTGTCGTTTTCCGAAGAAATAGTAAGACCTCCCGTTAATCAGGGATGAACCCCGATTTTTCGCCAGATGAAAGATATAGATGAATGTTAGGTGCGATGGTGTCTTAGACTTGAAGTACTTGCAAGCACCAATGGTCGAAGTGGATTTGCTCGGAAGCGGTAATGCTTTCTTGCCTTCTGGTAGGCTTCATTCATTCCTTCTAATCGACAAACACATGATTGTGGACTGCCCTCCAACTGCACTAGTTAGTTTGAGAAAAGCGGGACTTAGTCCCGCAGATATCGATACGATTTTGGTTACCCATGTACATGGAGATCACGTCTTCGGGTTCCCATTCTTCCTACTTGAAAGAAAATACATCTCAGATAGAGATGGAAGTAAACCTCTAACTGTAGCCGGCTCCAGTATAGTTAGAGAAAGACTAACCGAATTGTGTAAATTAGCATATCCTGGCTCTTTGGATGACATGTTAAACAACATTAACTGGGTAGACACGCCTGAAGTAAAAGGCTGGAGCATGGAAAGATTCGAAGTTTGTCATGAGCCTATGGTTGAACCACACGGATGGATGTTGACCCACGAACAGGGTTGGTCGATGCTACATTCTGGTGATTCTGGACCGTGTGATGAATTATGGAAACGCATAGAGAAGTGTAGATTTGCAGTAGTAGAGATGGGAGTCCCAGAGTGGGTAAATACCGATGAACATCACAAACCAAGCGATATCATCAGTTTAGCAGAAAAGTGTCCGAATACGCAACTAATTTTGACCCACACATATATCGATTCAGATTACAAAATCATAACTACAGATGTACCTGAATTCCCTAGGAATGTAATCCATGGTGAAGATGGTATGTCTTTCAAACTAGATTATGAAGGCTCAGTTTGTTAGAATAAAATACTATTAAAATAACATTTTTTATTTGTCCGATATGGATTCCAAGGGATTATCGGAATTTAGGATCGTAAATTTTCAATTTCAAAAACTGAAATTCGCAAAAAAAAAATTGAAAACATGACTTTCGAAAAAAATAATGTGAAATCTTATGTCGGCGACAAATTTTTTTGATTCGGCGAGCTTGTGAAAATTGTGGCCTTCTGTGGGTTCTTTTTATAACCTAAAGCGTAAAATTACGCTTCCCTTTTTATATCCCCAATTGAATTCGATTTAGTAGGCAAATCCTCACCTTCAAACCCTTGCTTAGGATTAGTCTTATATGGTGGACTCGGACTCCCCGTAGGCATCACGCTTGGTGTGGCGCGGCCTAACAACAAACTTGTAAAAACGGAAAGGTGTTATTTTTTGACGAGAAATATTTTCGATGGTATTCTCAACCAGAAAACCCTGTTCGTGCAAAAAGAAGTACTGCGCCACACATACCAACCTGAAACTTTACCGCACCGTGACCTCGAAAGAGACCAACTCTCTTTCAACTTGGTTGAAGCTCTCAAAGGGCATATTCCTTCGAATATGATTCTTTACGGAGTCACGGGTGCAGGAAAAACAGCCGTCACTCAATACGTTTGTGATCAACTTCAGAGTAAAGGAGAAGCCATTGGAAGAATGGTGCATCCAGTTATGGTTAACTGCAGGCAAATTGACACACAGTATAGAGTACTATCTCACCTTGGGAATGCTCTACTCGAAGATTACGAGCGTGATGAAATACCTTTCACAGGATGGCCTACCGACCGAGTGTTCTCTGAATTAGTAAAAAGAATGAATGCCCGAGGAGGAGTCTATGTATTGGTACTGGATGAAATCGATCACCTAGTAAAGAAAGCCGGTGACGACCTACTATACAACCTTACTAATTTGAATGCTGAGTTGAAGGATGCTAGAGCATGTGTCATTGGAATTTCAAACGATTTGAAGTTCACAGATTTCCTTGACCCAAGGGTCAGAAGTCGTCTTGGACAGCAAGACATTGTTTTCAACCCTTACAATGCTGAACAACTGCAAGACATCTTGCGCTCTCGAGCAGAAGCCGGAATCAACTCAGATGCAATTGGTGCCGGAGTGATTGAGTTGTGCGCTGCCCTTGCGGCACAGGAGCATGGCGATGCTAGATGTGCTCTAGATTTACTCCGTGTTTCAACTGAAAAGGCGGAGCAAGAAGGGTTGGACATAGTCGAGCAAAATCATGTTCGAATCGCGCAAGCACAAATCGAATCCGACCAAGTAACTCCAGTTATCCGCACACTTCCTACTCAGCAAAAATTGGTACTTGCTGCAGTATTGATTAACGAGAATAACGGATTAAGAAATATGCAAACAGGAGAAGTTTACCATATTTACAAACAAGCCTGTAAAAATATAGGACAACAATTCCTCACTTCAAGAAGAATATCTGGAATTATTTCAAATCTAGATATGCTTGGTTTAATCACTGCAAAAACGATTTCTCGAGGTCGCTATGGAAGAAGTAAGGAGATTAATTCGTGCATCCCGACCAACATCGACCCAAGTGATGTGATGGCCAAAGCTGAACCTGCATTGACCGATGTTTTCTCAGCCAAATATCGCCATCAGTCTCAACTTTGAGCTGTGAACTGGACTTTTCTGACTTTGGCAAGACTCTTAACCGCGTCTAAGGTCGCACGGCGCATGAGCGATGACGGTGAGAATGCACAGAACAGACTGGGAACAATTCTGTTCAATCCATCCAACACTCTTGCAACATGGTATTTCTGGCTAGGTTTGCTAGGTCTAATGCTAGCTGTTCTGAATATTATGGGTGTTATTCACCCCACTTACCGCTTATCTTGGGGCGGCCTTCTGACATTTGAGTACACCAATGCTGCATTTGGTGACAAAGAAGGTGCTGCAGCATTCGTAGCAAGTGATGCAATATTCATTGCAGCAGTCGGTGGACTTACATTCTTAGGAGCACGTAATCTAATTGGTGATGGCGATGTGGTTGAATGGTTCAAAAACATGGTTACCAATGATTGGTATAATGATTTACTGGATAGTGAAGGCGGATGGTCTCTAGTCTTGGGGACTTGGTCCATGCTAGCAAGCATCGTATTCTACTTCTATTGGGGAATTATGCATATGGCTTGGATAGACCCTGGAGTTTATTCTATTGCAATTGCCCTTATGGCATCCGGTATCGTATTGAGAATGCTTTCATCTGTTGAAGATGATGAATGATTAGTGTCCGTTTCGACCTAACAATGCGTCTAGGTATCCTAGTAGGATTCCCTGCCAAAGCACGAATGACCATGAGATTAGAACTAAACTTGCATATGGTTTCTTCTTTGGCAAATGACTTCGCATAAACGCAATTAACCAAAACATTGGGATTATTGTGATCAGTAGAACTTCTCTTGAAAGTGAATAATACAATACCTTGAGATTAATCTCGTCATATGAGAGAAGATTGTTGATGTACTCTACTAATCCAACCGTGCCAAGCGCCAACAATGGTATCATCCAAAGTACAATCCAAGATGAGCCGATAAAGTCGTGCCTTATTCCCTTGTAACGTCGATGAATTCTAACGTGGGCTCTGGCATCTCTTTTTCGCTTTTTCAAGAATCTGCGCAATCCCGTTTCTGGAACGTGATTTACAACAGCATCAGGAGTGTAAACAATCGTACCTCCATCTTGAATAAGTTTCAATGAGACTTCCATGTCTTCTGCATGGTACCAAGAAGGATCGAATCCGCCAATCGCTAGTATTCGCTCTCGATTGAACATAGAACAGGGCCCGTTAGCTAACTTGGTTCGACGCGGTCTAGAACGGTATTTTTGCTCAATCTCAATCGACCTTATCCTTGAAATTACATCATCGGAACGCCCAAATATTGTTCTCCCAGTAACGGCGACGACTTCTTCGCCTTCTCTGGATTTAGAAGATTCAAGCATTCTTTGTATCCAATCTGATTCAGGCCTTACATCGATATCAGTTATTGCGAACCATTCTCCTTTCGATGAACTCAATGCAGCCATTCTGCCTGCTGACAATCCAAGGGCTTCCTGAGTGATGCAAGTTACCAACTCATGTTTCGACCAATCCTCAACCTTCTGCTTGCTACCATCAATGGAACCATCATCAACTAGAATAATTTCAATTGGTGAATGGGTTTGATTTACCAAAGACTCCATACATCCATCGATCCAATCAATACCGTCTCTAACGCATACAGCTACAGAAACAAGTGTCAATCCCTCACCTCAAATCGTGAAAGCAGCCCTCTGCACTCTTCTTTGGCATCCAAGGTTGTAATCCGTAAAACAACTCCTGTATTCGGTTGACCATATACCACATTAGTCCCTAAAGGTGCAAGTAAATGTATAACGATAGGCGCTAAATCTTCTTCTCCTTCGACCTGAATACAAGTTGTTTGGTCATTACGTAATGCTGTTGCAGCAGCTTCGATTAAGGAAGGAGTAATCTGCCCAGGGGGATTAGTTGCACTAAGTAAAACATCGAACTCGGTCAAGTCAACTTTGTCATCTAATTCAACACGCTTAGTCATGCCATCAATAATTGCTATATCTGCAACAACACCCATTTCCAGCAATGTTGCAACACAAACATCCCCTACAGCAACAATACCACCAGGTGCAATACTTTCCATTGCTGCAGACATTGCAACCTCTGGTGAATCTTCTGGGCCAGTGAATAATTCACCACTAGGTTCCTTCAACTCGGCATCCAAACCTCGATGAAAGTGATATGTTTGATTTGACTGTTCTTCACTCAACCATTGCTTACCATCACAATCGATAAGTCCAGCTCTGATTCTTGAACTAGAAATTATACCACCTACTTCGTCTATGCTATGCTGTACCTCAATAATTTCTAGAGGTAGCAATCCATTGGCGAGCCTAATCTCGTTTATTCTCTGGCAATTACCCAGTGTTTCGGGAGTACAGATGATACTATCACAATCTTTGCGAACAGGTGCGGGCCCGTAATTATCCTCTAATTCATGGGTTGTGATTCTTTCATCAGCCCATGCAATGATTGCCTCTCTTCTATCTTCAAACGGCTGCATAATCGGGGATTTTGCTGCTGACATTGGATTGTTTGCAATCCAGACTTCAACAAATTCGGCGGCATCTAAAGCCGCATTTAGAAGGGATTTGTGGCCTTGATGAAATCTGTCGAAGGTGCCGCCAACTAAGCAGCGTTCCAACTTCGCCATGTACACTACTGAGTTTGGATGGCTATTCAATGAATCGCAAGAAAGGTGTGCCCCGACCCGTAACAGCCCCTGTCATTGTCTCCTCGGAGGCTTGACCCAGGGTCAGGGCGTCTGTGCAGCCGGTTGGTTGTCTCACTCTCACTCTCTCGTCCAGCGAGGACCCATTACCGACCACATAGTCCATCGGTTTGCATCAGAGGTCATTCCCGAAAGTCACCCTGGTCTTCGTCGATGGCACATGACCGCAATCATTGGTATCACAGTTCACTGAGCGGACGCTCTCCCTGCGATGTTGCATGTGCGGTCAAAAAGTTCTCAATGCTTATCATTGTTGAAGCCGTCGGTGTAATTCTAAATGTACATCCAGATTGTATTCGGTTGCTAGAGGTATGATTGGAACGGATTTCTGGAACAGCCACCCCGAATAAGGATGAATTCTGCCAAGGGGAGGATTCATTCCTTGCTCAGCAGCAGTTATTCCTTCAAGAACGTCGAGAAGAGAATCCTTTCCGATACCTTCTGGCATGTGGTGAACTAAAACTAATTCTTCAGACTTCAATCCCTGTTCCCAAAGAATAGCTGGCCACGGTAAATCCAACATCGATAGAGCGGCTCTTCCCATAGTAGAAGATAGACAGATAGAGAGCCAAGACGTAGCATTTGTTTTCCACAATGAATAATGTACATCTTCCATTAATGCTAACATTTCTTCGCGTTCAACTATTTGATTTTCGAATAACATCTTGTGATGAGCACAAGCCTCAACAAGTCTAGAAATTTCTGGCTCATTCCAATTGCGTCTCAGAACTTCGCTAGCCCTCAATGGCTGGCTTAACCACAGATCAACAATGTCGGGTTTCTCCTCAATCCATTCTTTACTAAGCAAAATTGCAGTTGCTACCGATGGTTCTGTAATCTGTTTTGAAAGTATTTCAAATGGATTATTTCTAATTCGTTCAACTAGTATCGATAGAGCAGCATCGTCTACTGAAGCCAAATCTGCTAGGTCTGAATCATCAAAACTTCGTAAGTCTGCTAAACCGGCCCATTTGGGATCTAATAATCCCCCTATTCTTCTCCACCTGGCCGTGTGACTATTTGTTGTAGATGCAATCCATGATGCTAGTGGATATTGCATTTCGTGTTTGTCTGCCCAAACATCATCCCCGGATTCTAATTGACAAGCAAGCCATATCGCTTCCAATTCACTTTCTGCATTTCTAACCGAGCCAGAATTTCCACGGATAATCTCTACAGGTGATTGAGGGGGTTTCCAATCAACTGGCATTTTCGTTTCATGAACAACTGAAATTGGCAAATGTAATCTTCCTTGCATTTCAAGATTGAATTTACCATGTCCACCGCTAGAAGTTAATTTGAATGGTAAATCTAAATCGATGGATTCTCCGATTACCAGTCTGCATCTACTATCACTTGCCAGCCTATCGAGAGATTTCACAGGTTTCCATCTCCAATCGACGACGATCGGCAACTCGTTTTCCTCAAGGGAAAATAGCAAGGCTGCTTCTCCACCTCGCTGTGATAGTGAACGGGTATCGATTACACCATTGAATTTCTGGGTCCATTCCCTTCCTGGAAAATCATTCAATACCTTTCTAGTGAGAGAGTTTGAAGATTTTGATTTCAAATCAGATTTTAATCTAATGAATCTTTCTTCAATTGAGTTAGAGGAAAGCCTAGGGTGATTAATCTTCAACCAATTCCTGAGAATACCATAAGGCAAAGGAGCTAATGGCAAGCCAATTAAATCCCCATCAACTATCAATATCGCATTGCTACCAATACCATTGACAATGACTGAGCGATCAATTCTACGACCTAATTTGGCATGTATTCCCCCCCTGGGGCTAACCAATGGCCCCGAATTACCAGCGTGACCGATTGCCACATCACCATCACGCAGTGCTTGTGGCAGTTCTGGCCAAAACCCTGTAGGAAGTGGAGAAAACCAACTTCCTACTCCTAGCGGCCAAGGATTATCTTCATCCAAAAGTCTTGCACGAACAATGCCTATCACTTTTGGTCGCTCCATCCAAGCTGTCAGAGTTGTTGGGCTTGGTTGGTTTGGAGGAGAACTCCTACGCATAGTTTCAAGGTCCCACCATACAGGACCATCTCCCCTTTGTACTGCCCATCTCCAATTACTAGACTCCCCCTCATTTCCATTGGAATTTAGTAACACTCCACTTTCATCATCCATTGGCCTTTCAGGTAGTCCAAGTAGAGGCCCAGCAGGTTGTGAAGCGTAACCAAGTAACAGCATTGAGCCTTCGCGAGCCAATACCACACCTGCTGCTCCAGGGGGCGGAGGCCACCTTACTAAGTCATTCAACCTAGCAAGTCCATCAGACTCTAATCTGCTCAATCCTTGCGAAGAAAGGCGATATCTTGAACCACGCAAACTGGCATCATCTCGCACTACGTCCCCCGATTCTCTCAATTGTTTCAGTGCTGCAGATGCGTGAGGAACTCTGATCGATAATGCTCGAGAAACTTCAGTAACTGTTCCTCCACCATCTGCTAACCAATCCAAAACCCTTCTTTGGTAAGTGGAACGAATACGATTACTACGCACCATTGTCACCAATATTGCCGAATTGTTGCCTACATATGAAGATTCTTACTTACATTACATTAATTTGTTACATTTTGTTACACATTTCCACTGGAGTATTGAAAATATACACTCGGTTTAACAATGAAACCACTATTTTGCCGAAAAACCAAGTTAGTTAATGTAACTTCAAGGCGTTTGTTGGGAGAACGGTTATATGGGCTGCTTCGCTCCTCCTGTTTAACGGCCCACCCGAGACACGGAATCGGCCGGATGACGAAGAGGAGATTGCAAATGAAAACAGTAAGAATACGTGAAAAAATCAAGAAGTTCCTGGGTGATCGCCCACGCAACACAGCTGAAATATTGGAGCACATTAACAGCACCATGAGACACGGCACTACTAGTCAGCAACTCGGAAATGTTCTATCTAAGGACAAGGACATCGTCAAAGTAGGATACATCAAGCGCTCCGGAATTCTCTCAGGCGGATATGACATCTGCGAATGGGCTACACGAACATGGGTTTCCGACAACTGCCCTAATTGGGAAGAAGGACAGCCTCTAATCATCGATTCAGAAGGCAATGTTCAGACCAACGATTTGATCAGGCGTAACTGATTGTTTAACATGCGCTGGATTCGGCAGATGACAGATGCAGGTGTCTGCATGTTCTGTGGAGGACTGGTTGTTGGCTGCCTTTGCACTGAATGTGGAATGGTTCAGTAATAATTGATTTAATCAACAGCGTTTTCAAAACAAAAGCGCTAAATTGGCTAATCAATAACCGTAATGAATTTGCAATCCAAAATTACTGGCCGCTGTATATTGCTAATGCTTCTTCTAGACCTGCTCCATCACAGATAACCGCCTTACACGCAGCAGCCATCCTAACAGCATCCTCTGTTGTCTTCTGGTGAATATTTCTACCAGTTGCTGCACCTCGGCAACCTGAAATTTGCATTTGGTCAACAAGACGTTGCAAGAATTCCTCTGGTGGTAGTGTGCCCCCGCCTGAACAAATAATTCCACATCGTCCAGCAGCTTCAGCAGCAATGCCCAAACTTTCAGGTTGTGTCATTCCATCGAATGCCCTAGGATAATTCACTTTAGCAAAATCTGCACCAATACATGCAGCAACACCCGCTGCTCCTGAGATTAATTGTGGATCTTTTTCATCCGTAACAGCTTGGCCACGTGGGTACATCCAAACAACTGCAATCATCCCAAGTTCGTGCGCTTGACGAATGAAAGTTGCAGCCTCGGTTAACATCTCATGCTCATACTCAGAGCCAATGTAGACAGTGTAACCAATTCCAACAACATTGATTCCGTTGTGTAGCAAAGAAGA
>CETB01166652.1_pt1 | contig 20472 bp, 6 predicted proteins | sample 356381 | NCBI WGS metagenome assembly CETB01 (sample SAMEA2622545, study PRJEB7988) | marine metagenome | biome: marine biome (ENVO:00000447); feature: deep chlorophyll maximum layer (ENVO:xxxxxxxx); material: "saline water (ENVO:00002010), including plankton (ENVO:xxxxxxxx)" | depth 155 m | reverse complement strand
TCCTCGTGTTCGTGTAGGTCATGAGAAGACTAGGGTAATCTAATGACTCGTTATAATATTCTTATTGATGGTAAGGTAATCTATGAGAATCTTTCTCAAGATGAGTATTTTAACAAAATAGAGGATTTGGCACAGGACTATTATATTGATAGTTCTTCACCGAATCCTTCTAATATCAAAACTGAATTTATTGAGGACTAATTTATGGCAAAAATGAAGCAAAATCTTTTAGGTGGGTCTTATGTAGAGGCAACTCCGAAAAAGTCTCGACAGGGAAGAGGAAAGCACTCGAAGTATTCGGCAACTAGCCGTAACTCGGCTCGTAAAAGATATAGAGGACAAGGACGTTGAGTCAACCCGAATTAACTAGTTTTACTGATCACGGCAATTTTATCTCCGAATTTCAATCTAATCTTGATGGAGATAAATTTGTCGATTTTTATGAGCGTATGGCCGCTGCTGGTGCTGGATTAGTTACACCACGCAGCACAGGTGCTGTAAAGAACGAACAACTGTTCCTTACACATCTATTACAACATGAAGAACAGAATGTTTATAACTCTACATTACCATTAGCACAGGATTGGAATCATATTGTAATGAGTTGTCTTCATCATTACACAGAACAGTATGAAATACTGAAAAATACACCATTTGAGTACAAATATTCTAAATTACAGAAGACTCGCCCTACACAGGGGTATCATACGTGGCATCATGATGCTTGTGCCCCTGATACTTATCGTAAAATGGTCGTTATTATATACCTAAACGATGGTTATGGTGGTGGAGAAACTGAATTTTTATACCAAAGTCTTAGAATTGAACCCAAAATGGGTAAAGTTATTATATTTCCAGCAGGATGGACACATACACACCGTGGAAACCCTCCTTTACATGGTAATAAGTACATATTAAATGGTTGGATTGAAGAATTTCCGCAAAATTCTTATAATACGATGCCCAGATAAGAAAAATTTAAAAATAGATATAAATAAAGGGAGGAAATACTACAAATTCTCCTGTCGATGGCGATTAAGCGTAAATCTAGAGCATTTAAAGATATTAGTTTGTCTTTTAAACCACATCCTATAACTGGTGATATGCCAGTTTTGGTGAATGAACGTGCAATCGTTAGATCAGTCAGAAATTTAGTAGAAACTATCCCAACTGAAAGGTTTTTTGAACCATTAATTGGTACAGATATTCGTGGAATGTTGTTTGAAAACTATACTAAACTAACTTCCTATGTAATTGAAGACCAAATTAAGATTTCTATCAATAATTATGAACCAAGGGTCGCCAATGTCAAAACAGATGTCATAGGTAGACCAGATAGAAACTCTTTTGAGGTGACAGTTTTCTTTGATATTGTTGGTTTGGATAGACCAAGACAAAATTTCACCTTTTTATTAGAACCTACCAGATAAAATAATGCCAGTTACGCAGTTTAACACTTTAGATTTTGATCAAATTAAGTCTCAATTGAAGGATTATCTTGCTTCAAATTCAAATTTTACTGATTTTGATTTTGAAGGATCTAATTTTTCAGTTTTAATTGATTCTTTAGCATATAATACGTATATTAATGCCTTTAATGCGAATTTAGTAGCAAATGAATCGTTTTTAGATTCAGCAACTATAAGAGAGAATGTTATATCATTAGCACGTAACATAGGATATGTACCAAGATCTAGAACAGCAGCAGAAGCACATATATCATTTGATGTAGAAATACAGGATAGTAATAATGATATTGCTCAAATTAGACTTAAACCTGGTCTTGTTTGTGTAGGAAATGCTAATAATACAAATTTTAGATTCTCAACATCATCTCCAATAACTGCTAATGTAGTAACTAATAATGTTGGTAAGAGAATCGCATCTTTTACTAATATTCCAGTTAAACAAGGAACATTAGTACAAACAAGTTTTATAATTGATACTCAAATTGATCAGAGATTTATCTTAGATAATGCTAATATTGATTCTTCAACCATTAGAGTTAGTGTTAGAAACGATGTTAATGATGTATCTGAGGGTAGAGAATATAAAAAGATAGATAATATTCTCAATTTAAACAAAGATTCTGAAATATTCTTAATACAAGAGGTTCAGGATGAAAAGATCGAAATTCTCTTTGGTGATGGATTCTTTGGTAAGAAATTAACAACAGGCAATATTGTTACTGCTAGGTACATTATAACTGATGGACCTGAAGGTAATGGTGCTGGTGGAGCACCAGGTTCTATTGGTACATTTGAATTTCAAGGAACATTTGATCGTAGATTAAGTAGTGCTTCACAACAATACATTTCTACATTACCAAATGATAGTATAGTCGTAACTACTGTTAATCGTGCCTCAAATGGTGCTGAGAACGAAGAAATATCATCAATTAAGTATTTGGCTCCTAGACTCTATTCCGCACAGTATAGGGCAGTTACACCAAGGGATTATGAGGCAATAATACAGTCAATTTACCCTGCAACAGAATCTGTTGCTGTTGTTGGTGGTGAAGAGTTAGATCCACCACAATTTGGTAAAGTTCAGATTAGTATTAAACCAAAAAATGGTACTTATGTATCTGATTTTGATAAACAACAAATCAAGAGTAAGTTAAAGAATTACGCTATTGCTGGTATAAATTCTGAAATTGTTGATCTTAAAGTTCTATATGTAGAAATTGACACAACAGTTTATTATAATACCGCACAATTCTCAGACGGTGCTTTATTACGTACCAATATAGTTGATAATCTTACTACATATTCAAACAATGTGGAGATTAATAAGTTTGGTGGTAGATTCAAATTTAGTAAAATGAATCAACTTATTGATAGGGTTAATAATGCTATTACTTCTAATATTACAAAAGTGAAGATTAGAAGAGATATGAAGGTACTTATCAATACATTTGCCCAATATGAATTGTGTTTTGGTAATAGATTTTATATTAGTCAAGCGGGTTATAACATCAAGTCTACAGGGTTTAAAATCTCTGGATACCCTAATACGGTATATTTCACAGATATTCCAAATAAGACTGTTACAGGCGATTTAGATGGCAGTAAGAAGGGTGTTATGTGTATTGTATCTAAGGATACAAAGAATGAAATGAAGATTGTAGCAAAGGATGTTGGTACTGTTGATTATAAGAAAGGTGAAATTATCATCAACACTGTTAATATAACACAAACTAATGCAGCAAACAACTTAATTGAGATACAAGCGTTCCCTGAATCTAATGATGTAATTGGATTAAAGGATCTCTACCTTAGTTTTGATGTTTCTAATAGTTCGATAAATATGGTTAAAGACGTAATCGCATCAGGAGAGGATGTTTCAGGCGTGGTATTTTCAAGAGATTACTATACTTCAAGTTACTCCAATGGAGCAATCGAGAGGAAATAAAGAATGAGTATAGAATTTGATAAAAGAGTACAAGTAAATAAAATAGTCGAGAGTCAGTTACCCGAATTTGTGGTTGCTGATTTTCCATTAACGACTGATTTTTTAAAGCAATATTACATATCACAAGAATTTCAAGGAGGTCCTACTGATCTTATTGATAATCTTGATAGGTATCTTAAGGTAGATAACCTAGTTCCTGAAGTTGTTACTGGAACTACTATATTATCTACAGACATTCTTTCTGATGATACAACTATTACTGTTGCTTCAACAAAGGGATTTCCTCAAGAATATGGTCTTTTAAAGATTGATGATGAAATTATATCATATACAGGTAAGACAAGTACAACTTTTACAGGATGTATACGTGGATTTAGTGGAATAAGTGGATATAATGTTGGCATTTCCTCATCATTGCTTGATGTCAATAAGCAAACTTTAAAATTTGATGATACTAATGCGTCTAATCATAATATTAATTCTGTAATTACTAATCTTAGTGTACTATTTTTACAGGAATTTTATAAGAAGATAAAGAAAACTTTTTTACCAGGTTTAGAAGATGAGACATTCTATTCTGGTATTGATGTTGGTAATTTTGTAAAGAATGCTAGATCTTTCTACCAATCAAAGGGTATTGAAGAATCTATAAGAATATTATTTAAATTATTATATGGTGTTGAGTCTAAGGTATTAGATCTTGAAGAACGTTTAGTTAAGCCATCAGCAGCTGAATTTATTCGTAGAGAAACTGTTATTGCTGAAGCAATAAGTGGTAATCCATATAATTTGGTTGGTCAAACTATATACAAATCAACTGATGATAGAACCACTGGATCAGTATCTGAAGTTGAGATTTTAACAAGAGCAGGTAAAACATACTACCAACTTTCTTTATTTGTTGGATTTAGTGATAGAGATCTAATTGAAGGTAGTTTTACTATACAGGCAAAAACAAAGGCATTAGAAACAATTTCAATTGGATCTTCTATTATATCTGTAGATTCTACTATTGGATTTGATGAAACTGGATCTATTTTAAGTGAAAATAGTGATGATATCATTGAATATACTTCAAAGAGTGTAAATCAGTTTTTTGGATGTTCTAATATTACTAGTGCGATAGAAACTGGTTCAAGCATAAGAACAACAGAAACTGTATTTGGATATGAAGGTGGTGATTTATCTAAGAGATGTGATTTAAGAATTACTGGGGTTCTTTCTAAATTTGTACCAAGTGAAGATATTTCATTAGTCGGTGAACGAGAAGAGATTTCTGTAAAGAATGTTGGTGAGGTTATATTAAATAGAGGCGAATCCTATAAAGAAATATTTGCTAATAGTTGGATTTATAATACAAGTTCTCGTTATCAGATAGAAAATGTAGCATCAAATGGTCAAACATCATTTACTTTATTAAGTACCATTGATAAATCTAGTTTAAAGATTGGTGATAGCATTACTTTCCTTAGAAGAACTGCTATGACACCAATGGGTGGTGCTATAGTTAAGAGTATTGATTATGTAACTAATAGTATTACTGTAGATAACTTATCTTGGTCTAGTGGAGAACCAAATCCACTTGCTGATTATGATTTAAGAAGAAATTTAAATAAAGCAAAAACAGCATCTGTTGGTATAGGTCTTTCTAATAGTAATGTTATTTCTGATGTACTTAATGTTTACGTTGATGGAGATAAGGATGGTTATGTTGCTTCTAATGCGTTACCAAGTTATGAACTTAATCTACAGAGATTTACTTCTGTAATAGCTGAAAATGTTGGTTTAGGTGTAACTTTCCTTGATATACTTGATTATCCAACATTTGTTGATCCAATTTCTGGATTTGATTCTCAATTTGCACGAATAAATTTACCAGAACCAACAAAATTTATTTCAGGTAATGCTATTGTCTATCAAACAAGGGATAATTTAGATGATATAGGGATTCCTATTGATGGTTTATCTGATGGGGAAACTTATTATATTAGTGTTGCTGAAGGTTCAAATAAGAAGGGTATTGCTTTATATAATTCAATAAGTGCTATTGGTAGTGCTAGTAGTATAACTATGAATCCACCAGTAGGTGCTGGTCATACTCATACACATACTTTTATTCTTAAAGATCATTTCAATAAAATGCTCTATGAGGATAGAATTTTAAGAAAATATCCATTATCACAGGATCTAAGTGTTACAACTAAAGGCCAGAAACCAATTAATAATATTGGTATGTTGGTTAATGGTACTCAAATTAGATCATATGTAGCAAATGAGACCATGTCATTTGGTCCTTTAGAGAGTGTTGAAGTATATAATTCAGGAAAAGATTATGATGTTGCTAATCCTCCAAAATTATCTATTGAAACACCATTAGAATATGGTGGTGAAAGAGCATACGCAGAACCAATTATTAGAGGATCTGTTAAAGAAATACTTGTAGATGAACAAGATTTTGATATTGATAAGGTTTTATCAGTAAGTCTTGTTGGTGGTAATGGTAAAGGATGTTTATTAGAACCAGTTATTGGACCTAGATTTAGAGAAGTTGAGTTTGATAGTCGTGATATATTCTTCTCAGGTGGTTTGGATATACAAGAAGAAACTATAACTTTCAAAAAAGATCATAATCTTGTTGATGGTCAATTAATTTATTATAACAGTAATGGACAAGATCCGATTGGAATAACCAAATTTAAAGAAGCAAGTAATGTTGTTACTGAATTTTTAGTGAATGGAGCACCTTACTACGTTAGGGTTATTAATCCAAAGAGAATATATTTGTTTAAAACACCACATGATGCCATGTTTGGTATCACAGGTATTAATACTGTAGGATTCTCTACAGCAACAAATGCTGCTGGTATTCATAAGTTCAGATTAGATTCCAAAAATACTTTAAGATCTGTTAGAGTTTTAAATTCTGGTTATGATTTCCAATATAGAAAATTACCTGTACATCCTTCAGGAATTTCAACTTCCTTTGATACTGTAAACTTTAAGAATCATGGATTTAGGGACGGTGATTTAGTAGAATATACCACAATGGTTGGTATAGGTACAACACAACCTAAAGCAATTCAAGGTTTAACTGTATCTACAGGTATAAGCACTACTGCTAATTTTTATCATGTATTGAAGATTGATAATGATTCATTTAGATTATCAGATGCTGGAATTGGTGGTACTTCAAAAATTGATTATACAAGGAAGAAATATGTTGGTTTAGGATCAACAGGTACTGGATATCAGGTATTTAAGTATCCAGATATTGAAGTAAATGTTAATGTTTCTTTTGCTTCAAGTATTTCAGGTAAAATAAACTTTACTCCTATTGTCACAGGTGAAATAATAGGTTCTTATCTATATGATGGTGGTAGTAAGTATGGTAGTAAAGTTTCTGGACATTATTTTACACCAAAAATAACTATACAGAACGGAAGAACTGCTGAAGTAAGACCAATAATCGAAAGTGGTAAAATTATTGATGTTCAAGTTCTTAATAAAGGAAAGGAATATTGGTCTTTACCAGATCTTACTATAACTGATGGTGGAGCTACTGGTAGTGGATGTAAATTAAAACCTGTTATCAATGAAGATGGACAGTTATCTGATATAGTTGTAATTAATCCAGGTATTGGATATTCTACAAATGCAAATGTTTATGTAGATCCTAAAGGTAAGAATGCTTTATTAAACGCTAGTATAAGAAAATTATCTATTGATAATTATCAGTGGCAGAATGAAAATCATCTTGAAAAACTTAATGATGACTTATTACAGTTTAGTGTTCATGCATATACTAATACTATAGCAGAAGAATTAGGGGATATTGGTGGTGTGACTGGTGTTGGTATTGGTACACACTCATCATTGATTGGTTGGGCATATGATGGTGTTCCAATATATGGACCATATGGTTATACCGATCCTTCTGACATTAACTCAGGAATTACGAGATTGCTTCCAAGTTATGTTCAGAAGTATGATTATAAAGATCGTCCAACACTTAATGAATATGAAGAAAAATTCTTTGTAGAAGATAATATTTTTGATGGTTCTGGTGATCTAGACATTCATAATGGAAGATTCTGTAAGACTCCAGAATTTCCGAATGGAGTTTATGCTTATTTTGCTACTGTAGATCAGAATGGTGTTCCCCAATATCCATATTTTATAGGAGAATCCTATAGATTACCTTATATTGAAGAAAATACAGTTTTAGATCAGTCATTTGATTTTGGTAGTAGTAATCTTTCTAGGAATACTTTCCCATATAAGGTTAATGATATTAATGCTGATAATGATTTTATTATAGAATCAAATGAAGTAGTTAAGCAAAAATCTGTAGTTGAATCAGTAACTAGAGGTGTTGTTGATGCGTTCCAGATATTGGATGGTGGTGATGGTTATAAGGTTGGTGACTTTACTGTATTTGATGATGAAGGTACAAACGGTAATGGTGCTAGAGGGCAAGTTGATGAAATAGTTGGTATTGGTGTTTCTAGTATTAATACTAAATTAACTACTTTTGAAGATGCTATTCTAGTATGGAATAGTAATAGTGAGGTGATGGTACATAATCTACCATCAATTGAACTTAATGATCAAGATACTGTTTTAATATCAGGTCTTTCTACATCAATATACAAATTAAATAATTCATTTAAAGTTGGTGTTAGTACAGATGTTATTGGATTGGCAAAAACAATGTCAGTTCAAAATAATTCAAATGGTGCGGTTGAAGATATTTACGTTAATTATATTCCAAACACTGTTTCAATAGGTGGATCACTTAGAGTAGGTGATGAATATCTTAAGGTATTAAATTTATTTGATGTTGGATCTATCATAAGAGTTAATAGACCTACCAGTGGTATTGCTCATACTTATGGATCTAAGGTAGATGTATTAAATAATCGTATCAGTATACCAGTTAAAACTAATAGATTTGAATCTGATGTAAATTTAATTGAATTTTTTAATGCTAATCTAGCGGTTGGTGTTGGTACTACTTGTGGAAGTGTTGTTAATTATGCTATTGGTGAAAGTACAAAGCAAGTTAATATTCCATCTCAAAACATTTATTTACCAGGACATCCATTTAAAGGTGGAGAAAAAATTATATTCAGTAAGAAACCAAGTGCTCAATCATTACTTGTAGGTAGAGAGATTGATGCTTCACAGCAATTCTATCTTCCAGATCAAGGTACATCTGTATCAGAGTTGTATGTAGTTGATAAAGGTAGTGATTTTATCGGTCTTGCTACTAATGTAGGTGCTGCTAATACAGAAGGTGGAATATTCTTTTATAGTAATGGATCTAATGATTATGAGTACAAATTAGAAACAACTTTTGAACAAATAACATGTAATGTTGATAGAATTGTTAGTACAGTAACTACAAAGATAGGTGCTGCTAATACTACAACTCATGGGTTACAGAATGGGGATATAGTTAATATCGATGTTATACCAAATACAACAGTTGGTTTAGGATCTACTGCCCCATTAGTTTTAGATTATAATGAACAATATCAGAAAATATTAATCAATCCTATTGGATTTGATGGAGCAGATGTTGATACAATTAAAAATACTATATCAATTACTGATCATGGATATAAAAATGGTGATAAAATTTTCTATAGATGTGATGGAGATGTTGTTTCTGGGTTAACCACAGGTTGTTATTACATACATTTAGTAGATTCAAATAAATTTAATTTATCAGAAACCTATATTGATACCTTCTCATCACCAACTAAAATGGTTGATCTATCTTCTGGTGGAAGTGGGCATACTATTTCATTGATTAATCCTGAAATATCTGTAGTTAAAAATTCACAATTAACTTTTGGTGTTAGTTCATTCAATTTGGCAAATTATAACCTTAAGTTTTTCTATGATAAGGAATTTAAGAATGAATTTCTTACTGCTACAGATCGCAATGCCTTTAATGTTGTTGGATTGGGTACAATAGGTATTGGTACATTCTTATCCAGTCCTGTTGTTGGTGCTGCTGTATCAGTAGGATTCTCAACAGCAATGCCAGCAATTTTATATTATTCTTTAGAAAAGGGTGGATATATTAGTACTGCTGATAAAGATGTTAATAATTATTCACGGATAGTATTTACTGATAGTAAGTATTCTGGTGATTATAAGATATTTGATGTTACTGATGAAACTTTTAAATTCTCACCTAGAGCAATTCCTGAAGTATTGAGATATGAAGAAGATCAATGTGATACGATTGAATATTCTAGTAAGTCAGACTCTGTATCTGGACCTATAAAGAGTATAAAATTAATTTCTGAGGGATCTAGTTATAAGAAAGTACCTAAATTTACTACAATTAATAGTGTAAATGGAACAAATGCTAATATTGTAGCATTATCAACATCTATTGGTAGAATTAATAATTTACGAATTGTTGATATTGGTTATGAATATTCTTCAGATTCTACGTTGAGACCTGAAGCATTTATTTCACCTGTTGTTAGAATTGATGATTTAGACTATATTGAGCAAATTTCTGTTGTAGATACTGGACGTGATTATTTAAGTCCTCCTGATTTGATTCTATACAATCCAGAATCTAATGAGGTTGTTGATAGTACTTCATTAGAAGCTATTGCTCCAAATCAAGGTGTTTCTGGTGTTGAAGTTATTGCTCCTATTAATGGACTAGATTCTGTAACACATAGAGTTATTGCTGTTAACAATTCCAATGGAATTGGAATTAATTCCATGACTGTTGATGGAACTGAAGCTACTTGTGTTATGGAAACTCCTATCAATGGATATACTGTATCACCATTTGTTGTTGGTGATGAAATTTTTGTTGAAGGTATACAATTATTTGGGGAAGTTGGTATTGGTACTCAAGCCTCATCATCTAGTGGTATATCAACCGATGGTGAAGGTTGGAATTCTTCAGATCATAATTATGAATATTTTAAAGTTACGAGTTATATTTCATCAAACCCAGATGTTTTAAAATTTGATTTAGTTGGTTTAACAACTAATCCAGGTATTGCCAAAACTTATCAATCTGGTTATGCTAATATTGTAAACAGGAATAAGTTACCAGTATTCGCACCTATTCAAAAAAGATCTAAGTTCTTACAAGATGAACCAATATTGGTTAAAGAGAATCAAACAGGTACTTTCCAGAAGAAAGATCTTAAGGTAGTAGAAATTAGAGAAGATTTTATTAAAACAACTGGATTATATAATCTTAGAGTTGGAGATAGAATTGCTGGACAATATAGTGGTGTTACTGCTAGTGTTACTGGAATTACAGCAAATACTGCTAAATTTGATGTTAGTTTCTCAAATAGAAAGGAGATAGGTTGGATTAATAATACTGGAATGTTAAATGAAGACTTCCAAGTAATACCAAATAATGATTATTATCAGAATCTATCATACTCTGTTAGAAGTTCTAAAACTTGGGAAACATTTGTTGATCCTCTTAATAGGGTTATACACCCCTCTGGATTGAAGAATTTTGCCGATACGTTGTTAGAGACCAATGTTGATGTTCGGGTGGGTCTGGGATCCACAGAAGCATCAAAGGCGGTGATTATACTTGATGTATTTGGTAAAAAGAGAGTAGATACTATTAATGACTTTGATCATGTTATAGATTATGATGCTAGAGATAATAAATCCAAGTTTATTGATTTCAAACATAAGAAATTAACAGATTTTACTAAATGTAAAACAAATAGGGTTTTAATACATGATGATATAAGTGGAAGGTTCTCAAGTAAGGGAGGACAAGATCAATATACTGAAATAGAGGAAATTAATACAAACTTTACAAAGTATCATATACAAGTTGTTGATGCTGATACTTTTGATGTACAATTTACCGATTTAATCACTCTTACTTCGACTAATAATGCTTATATTTTGGAAAGATCCACTGATTATTCAAATAATCAATTAGGTGAATTTAGAACTAATGTTGATTATTTTAATAGAAAGACTTTAGAATTTACACCATCTGAAAAATTTGAAAAGGATTTTGATATTAAAGTTTTAAAAACATCATTTAATACTGATACTATATCTGATGGTTTACAGGAAATTGGATCTATAGATCTAATTGGTAAAAATGTACAGGTTGCTGCTGCTCAAACAGCGATGAGTGGTAATACTCTCATTGTTACTGGTACAACTACAACCAATATTTTACAATTCTCACCTACAGATTTCAACGCATTCTTTGCTAATGTTATTGTTAAAGATGATGCTTCGGGTGAGTTAGATTATAATGAAGTTATTGTTAATTTTGATGGCACAGACACCTATATTACAGAATCATATACTGATGTTTTAGGTGTTACATATAGTTCTAGTGCTAATAGTAAAGTTGGTGTATTAACTGCCAGATTTGATTCTGGCACAATTTACTTTGATTGTATTAATGATAGAACATCCAAATTACTTGTTAGTGCCAATGTTGTTGGATTGGGTACTACAACTGCTGGTATAGGAACATACAGGTATAAAGTTCCAGGACAACCAGACGGATCCGAAAGAACAGTAAGATATGAGTCAAACTATAATGCGGTAGATAATGGAAATTCAATACCCGTTTTCACTCTTGACGGCACTGTTGATAGTTCAGCTAAGTGTTTACTAAAAGTTACTTCTGGGCAGAATAGTGCCATACATCAAGCAGTTGTTATTCAAGATGTGAATAATGATGCTGTAACTGTTCAGTATCCTCATGTTGCAATTGGTGATCAAAGTGGTATAGGAACATTTGGTACAGTTACAGATACAATAAACAATACAGTTAGATTCGATTTCTATCCAGATTCAGCATATTCTTCCTCAACAGTTGAGGTTCAGGCTTATTCTGAGATATATCAAACTGTTAATGATTTTGAGAATGAACCACCTCTTTTACAATTTGGTCCCGTAAGTACTGAATTGGTATTATCTTCATATGATGGTCTTAATGGAACTAGAGGAAATAGAGTTAATTTTGATCTTAAGCATGAAGGTATTCCAATTTATTATAAAACATTTAATCCAGATAGCAGTCAACTTACTGTTTCTGCTGGTGCTGGAACAACCTTCACTATACCAGATCATTTCTTCAATACAAATGAGAAATTAAGTTATACTCCATATTCAACATTTATTGGTGTTGCTGCAGCACCTTGCGGTATTGCTCAAACCACAAATAACCTTGGTCAATTGGTTACTGAAATGCCTTCAGAGGTATATGTTAAAGCATTAACACCAGATACTTTTCAATTATTCAGTAGAAAGGATTATATTGCTACTGGATTACCAATAGAAGTAACAGACGTTGGTGGTGGTAACGCCCATAAACTTGAAATGAGTAAAAAGATAAGCAAAACTGTTATTGGTCTTGATGGTATTATTCAACAACCAGTTACTTATACTTCAATTAGTCATACACTCCCAACTACTATTGGTATTGGATTATCTCAATTTGCTTTAAGTGGTATTAGTTCAGTACAACCAAGAGATGTATTGAAGATTGATGATGAATATATGAAAGTCGAAGAAGTTGGACTTGCTGAATCTGTAGGTGGTACAATTAATTCTTGGAATGGAACTATTCCAGTAGTTAAGGTTAGGAGAGGTTCTCTTGGAATCTTACCTACAACTCATAATTCTGGATCTAATGTTCAGGTATACAGAGGATCTTACAATATAGTTGATAGTACAGCATGGTTCTTAGATCCACCTAAAGGTAATACTAGAACTAGAAGAAATTTAACTAATTTGCCTTATGTTAGAGCAGAGTTTAGTGGAAGAACTTTCTTAAGAACAAATTATGATACCAATATGGTATTTGATGATATTTCAGATAACTTTACTGGAATTGGAAGAACTTATAGTTTAACTGTTGGTGGTGCTAATACTTCTTCTGGTGTTGGTGTAGGAAATGGTATTTTGTTCATTAATGGAGTATTCCAGACACCATTAACGCTTAATAACTTAGGTAATAATTATGAAATCGAAGCAGATGTTACTTCTGGAATTTCTAGTGTAACATTTACTGGAATTAGTTCTGAAAATGGACAATTAATTCAATCCGAATTTGATATTAACCAGAATCAGGTTCCAAGAGGTGGTATAATCGTTTCTATGGGTTCTACTACTGGTGTTGGTTATGCTCCACTTGTAGGTGCTAGAGTATACCCCAAATTACAGAATGGATCTATAGTTAGTATTACTGGTGCTGGAACATCAATTGGACCAATAGGTGGTGGTATTCAAACTGCTCATTATGATAATAATATTGGAATAATAACAGTTACTACTAATGAGGTTCATGGATTTGGTTTACAGAGTCCAGAGACTGTTAAGTTAGAGGGTCTACATTTTACTTGCCCAACATACACTATTGGTCAACCTATTACTGGTACAACATATGATCCAGCAACAGGTGATATGGTGATAAAGATTGTTGGACATGGACTTTCAAATGGTGATTCAGTTAAATTAAAAGAAGAATCAATCACATTTAGTTGTGGATTTGGTGGTGCTTCTGGTGCTGCTGCTGAAAAGTCATATCCTAGAAAGACTGATCCTGCTTATGACAGATATATGTACATATCTGATGTTACTCCTGATACTTTCAAGGTTAATGTATTATTTGGAATAACACCTACCAATACAGACGCACACACCTTTGTTGGAGCAAGTCCTGATTGTGTTCAGTCTCTAAACTATGTTGGAGTTACTACATCAATATTCCAAGATCATGAAAGATCACTTCCATTAGTTGGAGTTAGTTCTGCTAGAAGTTTCCAAGTTAATGTTGGTATTAATAGTATTCCACATATTTACTTGAAGGGTGGTGAAGTTTGGCGTTATGAAAATGAATTAACATATGGTTCTGGTTATCGTGAACCAGTTTCTATTGCTGTTACAGACATTGCTTATGATCATAAATTCGTAAAATCTGATACAGATTCAGTTACAGCATATACTGGTGGATTCATGGGTCAATCATTGACACCAACAGCTATTGATTATACTTCACATAGTGGTGATTTATTAATGACTCTTGGTGAACATGGAATAGCAGGTCCAGTAGATATAACTGTTCAGGATGCTCAGTATGATGCTAGAGTTGGTATATTAACAGCTACTGCTGGTACACATTTTGATGTTAGTGATGCTACATATGATCCTACTACAGGTATTATGGTATTAACTATTGGTACTCATAGTTTAGATACCAATGACAAAATTAAGATTAAACCAAATTCATTAACATTTAGTTGTGGATTTGGTGGTGCTACTGGTACGGCTGCTCAAAAGTCATACCCAAGAGCATCTGGTTCTGGTAATCCTAGTAGTGGACCTGACCCTGCTTATGATAATTTCTTAAATATAACTGCTGTAGATATTGCTGCTGGAACAATTTCCGTAAAAGTATTAGACACAACCCCATCATCAAATACAGATGTTCATACATTTGTAAGTGCTCTTCCCGAAGCAGTGTTTATTCCAAGAGTCTTTACTAATAATGAGCAAGTTAGATTTGCTGATAATTCTATAACATTTAAATGTGGTATGGATAATAATGCCACTACCCATTCATATCCAAGATCAACAGATCCAGTAAGTGGTAAGTGGTTAATAGTATCTAATGTAACCTCAACACATTTTGAGGTTAATGTGGGTACAAGTCCAATTGTAGGATACACACCAACAACAGGAACTACATATGATCCATTTACTGGATTAATGGTGTTGGAGATTGGTACTCATACCTTAAAACAAGGTGAAAGTGTTAGATTGGATCCAGAATCAATATCATTCAGTTGTAACTATGGTAGCGGTGGTACAAAGTCTTATCCTAGAGCTTCTAATGACCCATTCTATAATACTGCTATTCCTATTCAGTCAGTAACTGATACTACTATTACACTACAAGTATTATCCACTGTACCTTCTACTAATACAGATGTTCATACATTTGAAGGTGCTACTCCAAATGCTGTTAAATCTGGTGGATTCTACCCTCATACATTTGATTCTTCAACTGCTAAAGGTACTAAAGCAACAAAATCTCTTAAAATTGCTACAAATTCATTAACATTTACTTGCTCTAAAGATGATCATGATGGTGAGCATACTTATCCAAGAACAACTGATCCAGCATATGATGTTTTCTTACCAATAACAGCAGCGACTCAAAATACAATTATGACCAATGTAGGTCCTGGTGGTGGTGCTGGTACTGGAGCAGTCATAACTGCTAAGATTGCTGATAATACTCATAGATTTGTAAACGCTATTGGTACTCACATATACAAGAGTTCTATAAGTGATGCTGTTACTATTGGCAGTACTAAGAAGGATGTTACTAATGCTGCGTATACTCCAAGTACTGGAGAATTGGTATTAACCATAGGAACGCATACTTTCAGTACTAGTGATACTGTAACTATCGCACATAAAGCACTTAAGTTTACTTGTGATGCTGATAATCATGCTACAGAACATGCTTATCCAAGAACTACTGATCCAGCATATAATACAGCGTTAGCAATTACTGCTGTAGATCAATCTGGTGGTACTATTACATGTAATGTAGGCATTCCAAGTCAATATGAAGGTATAGAAAAGTCTGGAGGTGCTTTGACTGCTGATACTGTTGATTATGATCCACAATCTGGAATCATGACTGTTACAACATCTGCTGCTCATGGACTTAATCCTTTTACTATTAAGAATTCAACAAACGCAGTATACAATCCAAATGTTGGTATATTAACTGTTACTACTAATACGAATCATGGGTTTAGTAATGGTGATTATGTTAAGATTGCTGAAAATTCATTGATATTCAAGTGTGCTAAAGATGGATTCTTAAGTGAGCATAGTTATCCAAGAAAAGGAGATCCATTGTTTAATACATGGACACCAGTTTCAAATGTAACTCCTAAGAAGTTTGAGGTTCAATGTTTACCTTCCGTACCTTCAACAAACACATCAGATCATAGTTATGCGAGATCTGAACCTGAAAATATTATGGGAGCAAATAGTACAGTTAAATTTGTTGGCGGTTCCTTAACACTCACATGTAATAAGGATCGTCATGCTACAAATCATTCATATCCAAGACCAACTGATCCTGTTTGTGGTTATGAAACTATCTACGGTCCTACTTACAGTATTTCTCCAGTAAACAGGGTTAGATTAGAGTCTGGTACATATACATTCACTTATAATACTACAGTTGTAGGAACCAGTACTACTAGTTCACTTATAATTGGTAATATAAGATATAGTATTGGTGCATTAGCAGTTGATACTGGTTCTGCACAGGTATATGAGATAGAGGTAGGAGAACTTAGAACTGTAGGTGTTGAAGGTATTGAGAGTGCTACTAAGTTTAGTGTTAATGTTGGTAGATCTCCATATGGAACTGGTGGATCTTTAGAATTTACTGTTGTAAGTGGTGGAACTGGATATGTTAATCCTGAAATTATCACTCCACAACCAAATTATGAAAATATGCCAGTTAAAGGTGTATCTAGATTGGGTATTGGAAAAACAACAGATACGGGAGTTAATCTTCTACTTAACTTACAAGTAGGTGCTGCACAAACTTCTGTTGGAATATCTTCTACATTATTTGAAATATCTAAATTTGATATTGCTAGACCAGGACATTCATTTAAAGTTGGTGATAGATTTACTCCAATTGGAATGGTTACATCAGCAGAAGTTGAAGAACCATTAAGAGATTTTGAGTTGGAAGTTGTTGAAATATTCAACGATTTCTTCTCCGCATGGCAATTTGGTGAAATTGATTTTATTGATGATATCAAATCAATGCAAAATGGAATTAGAAGAAGATTCCCATTATTCTTCAATGGACAGTTATTGAGTTTTGAAAAGGATGAAGCAGATCCATTATCTTCAGATATTAATTTAAATGCGGTTCTTTTGATATTTGTGAATGGTGTACTACAAACACCAGGAACTGCTTATCAGTTTGAAGGTGGAACTACATTTACGTTTACTGAAGCACCAGATACTGGTGATAAAGTTGATATATTCTTCTATCTTGGGCAAAGAGGTATTGATGTTGAAATTATTGACATTCAAGAAACTATCAAACCAGGTGATGATGTAAGAATATATCGCCATCCATCATTACCAGATTCAATTACACAAGACAGAGAAAGAGTTGTAAAAGAAATTTTAACCTCTGATTTGATTGAAACTGATGTATATTCTGGTCTAGGTATTAATGAAGATGATGATAAACCAGTTAGTTGGACTAAGCAAAAGGTTGATAAGGTTATTCAAGGATCTTTAGTTTCTAAAGCAAGAGAATCTATTGAACCTTGTGTATATCCAACTGCGAAAATCATTTCAGACGTTGATGAAACTTCTGGTATTGGTCTCGGATTACAGGATGGAATATTTGTAGATGATGCTGAATTCTTCTTCTATGAGGAAGGACCACTTCGTATTCCTAGTTCTGAAAGATATGGTATTACAGTTGATGCTATTGACGCATTAATGATGCCAGTAGGGGGTGAGAAAAGACCAGCAGCAGCAGAAGTTGTTATTGGTGCTGCTACATCACAGGTTAGTTCAATAACTATCACTGATGGTGGATCAGGTTATACAGTTGCTCCTACTATTAAGATATCAGCTCCACCAACGATTGGTGTTGGAATAGGAACTACTGCTACAGCAACAACAACAATTGTAAATGGTTCTGTTACATCAGCAACTGTTACTAATGTTGGATTCTATACAGGAAGAGTACCAAATGTTATTATTGAAAGTCCTACCTATGAGACAGAAAGAATTGAGTTATTTAAGTTTGCTCAAGGATTTACTGGAATAATCACAGGTATTGGAACTGCTGTTGGAAGTGGTGGACATCCACTTGCTATTAAGTTCTTCTTTAAGACTATTGATGGAAATCAGGCAGGTGATTTAAGAATTGGATATCCAATTTCTATTAAAGATACTAAGATAGGTGAAGGTGTTACCTCTGTTGATAGTCACGATACTTCAGTAGTTGGTATTGGTACAACATTCTTGGATAATATATACAAAGTTCACAGTATTACTACTGCGGATAAAACAGGTGAGATTACTTGTAACATATTAAGTACAACTAATCATGTTGGATTAGCTTCCACTGGACAGTATAATCAAACAAATATTGGAATAACAACTTCTCTAGGAACAATTTCATGGGGAAGATTGTATGGACCAGATACAGTTAGATCAACAAATCCAATCTCAATTGGTGTTACTGGATTAACTATTGACTCTGGATTATCTACTTTCCCAGTTATTCAAAGGAGAAATTATTCTCTAGGATCCCTCAAAGGATTAAGGAATACAGGTGCTATTAGATTACAAGTATAATTATGTCTATAAATAAAGAAAAAAAGTGTAGTTAAGAAATGCCAGCAATTGTCACCGACCAATTTAGGATTCTTAATGCTAGTAATTTCGTAGATTCTATTGATAGTAATAATTACTACGTTTTTATTGGTTTACCAAATCCAACAAAACTTACGGAAAGTACTGTTGTAGGGTATGGTAGGTCGGAAAATTGGAACACCAACCCACCACAACCTCTTGATAGTTTTTCAAATAATTCTCATATAGGGGATACAATGATGTTTGGTAAGAAGATAACTTCTGCCAATATTCGTCGTGTTATAAAGAGAGTTGATTGGAAAGCGGGTACTAGATATGAGATCTATAGAGATGATTATAGTAGTTCTAATCCAAGTCCATTAAAGAGTGCTAATAGACTATATGATGCTGAGTACTATGTAATGAACTCAGATTATAAAGTTTATGTTTGTATTGACAATGGTTCTAATGGAGATAATGAAAAAGGTAATGTTTCACAGGATGAACCAACATTTACTGATTTAGAGCCATCAAAAGCTGGTGGATCTGGTGATGGTTATCTATGGAAATATCTTTATAGCGTTTCTCCAGGTGATATTATAAAATTTGATTCTACAGAATATATTACTGTTCCCAATAATTGGTCAACAAGTACTGATCCTCAGATAAGGGCGGTAAGGGAGAATGGTGATTCTGAGGTTAATGATAATCAAATTAAGCATGTTTATATTAACAATGGTGGATCCTCATATCAAACACTTTCAGGTCAAGAAGTTGATATTGTTGGTGATGGATATGGTGCTAAAGCTAGGGTTGATGTTAATCAGGGTGTAATATCTGATGTAACAGTTAGTGCTGGTGGACAAGGATATACATATGGATTGGTAGATTTAGGTCCAGTTAATAGCACTGCTTCTGGAAATTTAGCAGAATTGATTCCTATTATTCCTCCAAGTAAGGGACATGGTTTTGATATTTACACTGAATTAGGAACTGATAAGGTTTTGATTTATGCTAGATTTGATGATTCAACTAAGGATTTCCCAACTGATACTAAATTTTCCCAAGTTGGTATTATTAAGAATCCAACAGTTGGTGGAACTGGTGGCACAGTTGCTACTGTGTTTGATGGTCCTGAATTTTCATCATTAGATGCTATGATTTTTAATGATGAACCAAATAGTAATGATGTTACTAAGAAGGTTGATGGTACTCCAGAAATTGGTGAAGTTATAGAGCAGAAAATTGATGCTGCTGGAAACATAGCACGAGCATATGTTGCTTCCTTTGATAAGGAAACTAAAGTTTTGAAATTTTTTAGAGATAGATCTCTAAATTATAAAGGTTCTCAAAACCATACAGATTATGTTGGTATCTCAACTCAAGGTAAGTTTTGGGACTTTAAATCTGATGGACCCGTAGTTGAGGGTAAATCTTCTGGATTTAAAGGTTATATCAATAATAGTTATACTGGAATAACCACAAATCCATCTGGAACTAAGCAAATTAACTTAGGTTCTGCTTTTACAAGTGGGTTATCTAAATCTGAGATAAATAAAGGATCAGGGGAAATGGTTTATGTTGACAATAGACCTCTGATTGCTCGAAATACTCGACAAAAAGAAGACGTTAAAATCATCCTGG